>Ga0208032_1000013_pt1 | contig 310832 bp, 293 predicted proteins | sample MalvirAntarct_66_FD_184254 | JGI IMG/M metagenome (GOLD analysis project Ga0208032, IMG submission 184254) | Marine viral communities from the Global Malaspina Expedition - Malaspina viral metaG Antarct_66 (SPAdes) (version 2) | ecosystem: Environmental > Aquatic > Marine > Oceanic | place... | reverse complement strand
TTAATAGCTGTGGCAAACAAATTATTAAAACAAGCATTTGCTATTGCAAAATCAGGATTACCTTATGATGAAAACTTTGTTTCTAAATTAGCTTAAAAAAGCTTGTTTTTTAACTCAGTTCTTTGTTGTGCAACGTTTTTAATCTCCACTCCAATCTGGATATCCTATTTGTCCCCAAAAATATCCGCTATCTTTATTGATAATATAAATAACAAATTGATGTTCCGTTTGAACAGTTTTCAAATATGTATCTTGATTTTTGGTAATCGGTTCAACATTTTCATTTATATATGTTGACACGCTTTCAATCAGCTGGTCATCTTCTGAACCATATAATTTAGAGAGTTCGTTTTTAATTTTATTCGAATATTTATGCATTTCGTTCTTTGTAACAAATTCAAGTGCTGATTCTCGGTCAAATTTTAGATGAAGCCATATTAGTCCTTCAAGGTCATCTTCACAATCCAATATTTCAACATTTTCAGGGAATTTTATTCCGCTTGAGTTTTCGAAGAAATCAAATTCGCAATACGATTTTGTTTTTACATTTTTACAAGAGATTAAAGAAATACCAAGTGTGAATACGAAGATTAAATTCCGTAACATTTTAGCTCGACTTCCAGGTTTATTTTCATTTTCTAATTCAGCTCGTGAATTTGTTTTCAGTTTACTCAATTCAGAAGTATTTTCGTTTTTTGACAAATGTTTCACAACGGTTAAGATATCATTCGTCATATATTATGATTGATATCATCCAAAAGCGAAGTTAGTTTTTAAATGCATAAATATCAAGTCAATAAACTTGTTTTTCTAGTCAAAAAGCAAACAAACTGTTAGTAACTAATTTATTTTACTATTAGTTGAATAAAATGATAATCATATTTTTACAGTATAAGTATTAATTTATGGAGGTTAACATACATTCAAGCTGGAAAACTCAATTAGAAGAAGAATTTAATAAACCATATTTTAAAGATTTAACGAGTTTTGTAAAGGATGAATATTCAAAACATCAATGTTTTCCTTCTGGAAAGCAAATTTTTGCAGCCTTTGATTGGTGTCCTTTTGATAATCTAAAAGTTGTTATTATTGGTCAAGATCCTTACCATGGTGTTGGTCAGGCAAATGGATTGTGCTTTTCTGTAAATAATGGCATTGCTCATCCACCATCATTAATAAATATTTTTAAAGAAATTGAGTCTGATTTAGGAATGCCGTATCCAACTTCAGGTAATTTAGAACGTTGGGCTAAACAAGGTGTACTGTTATTAAATGCTACTTTAACTGTTAGAGCTCACAACGCCGGTAGCCATCAAAAAAAAGGTTGGGAAACATTTACAGATGCTGTAATACAATCTATTAGTGATAAAAAAGAAAATGTTGTGTTTTTACTTTGGGGAGGATTTGCTAAACAGAAAACAAAGTTAATAGACAAATCTAAACATCATGTATTAACTACAGGTCATCCATCTCCATTAAGTGCAAATAGAGGATACTGGTTTGGTAATAAAAGTTTTAGTAAAACTAACTCCCAGTTGGAGCAAGTTGGCTTGGAGCCAATTGTTTGGTAGAAATTGTTCTTTTTTGCTCCTGCTTAATAATGTAAGGCTTTTCTACTTGTTCTTTTGTTGATGTTTTATTACAACTAAAAGCAAGGAGTAAAAAATTTAAGACAACAAGAAATGTAAGAGTTAAAGTAATTATCATTATCATATTCAGTTAGGTTATGTCAAGCTAGGGATTGACGATTTGGTATAACAAATGTAATTAAATTTTTGAGAAATAGAAAGTTAACTAAAAAAACTTAATGATTTGTTAAATATGAATATGTAATGAGTAGTATTTTTTACTTCAGAATTTTAACAATTTGATTGTAGTCTTTACGCTTTTTCATGATGTCTAAATCCATAAGTTCGTTTTGAACTTTATTCACAGTAGTTTCATTAATAATATCTTGAGACCATTCAGTTAGAGATAACCATTCTTGTACATCTTTAAGTTTTTGATTATATCTGTTAGCAATTGTCTTATCTATACTAGGAATATCTTTAAACTCGATTGTAGTATTATTAATGATGTCTAAAATGGTTTTGACATCTTCTTCATTAGATTCTAAAAATTCATTGCGAACAGCGATTACAAAACAAGGCCAAGGTGTTGGACAATAATCTACACACTTAAAAATTTTATCATCAACCAAAGGTTTAGTAGTAAATTTCTCCCACATGAAGTAATCGGCATCACCATTTGTAAGTGCTTTTACTGCACCTTCTAAATCTTGGATAACTTCAAATTTTAAATCTTCATCAAGATTCCAATTGTTATTTTCAGCATTTATATATGCCATTAAATGTGAACCTGAACCATAACGACTAATAGCAGCTCGTTTACCTTTTAAATCATCAATAGATTTAAATTTTGAATCATAAGCAACATGTATTCCCCAGATTAATGGCGATTGCACAAAGATTTGCACAATCTTACTCGGATTCCCTTCTACAATATCTTTAATAATACCTTCGGTAAGAATGACTGCCATGTCGATATCGCCTTTACGCAATGCTTTGTTCATTTGCCCTGTGCCACCATGATAATCTTCCCAACGTAAGTTTATATCTTGAGCTTTATACTCACCATTTTTAAGCGTTAAATACCAAGCTAAATTAAAATGTTCTGGAACGCCTCCTATTTTTATCGTTTTCATTAATCTTCTTTTACTCAACTAATTTATTTAAAGCATACACTATTAAATCATCTACAATTGCTTTTGGGTCATTACTAAATTCGCCTGTAGCTCTATTAGCTATAATAGCATTCATTGATAATGCTTTGTGCCCAAGCAAGCTAGCTAAACCATAAATTCCTGCTGTTTCCATTTCTAAATTAGTAATAGGCATTCCTTTATAATTAAATGATGCTAGTTTATCATTCAAATCGTTATCCTGAATAGGGAGTCTTAAAATACGTCCTTGAGGCCCATAAAAACCTACATTAGTTGCAGTAAAACCTTTTACTGTTCTAGCAGAACTTATTTTATTGAATAGTGATTCGTCACATTTTACAACATAAGGAGATGATTTTGAAACAAACCAATTGGTATGATTTATAATTGCTTTAGATATATCATCATACTGAACGTGCTTGCTTTCATAAAAATGCAATAAGCTATCAAACCCTACAGCATAATCACTTATTAAAAACGAATCGATTGGAATTTCTTTTTGGATTGAACCAGAAGTTCCTATTCTAATAATATCTAACGATGTTAATTTGCTTTTAATTTCACGCTTTTCTAAATCTATATTTACTAACGCATCTAGTTCGTTAAACACGATGTCTATATTATCAGTACCAATACCTGTTGAGATTACAGTTATTCGTTTTCCTTTGTAAGTGCCTGTTTGTGTATGAAACTCTCGTTTTTTTGTTTGAAATTCAACAGTATCAAAATATTTTGTAACACCATCTACACGATCAGGATCTCCAACAGTTATTATTGTATTAGCTATATGTTCTGGACGCAAATTAAGATGATAAACACTTCCGTCTGGGTTAAGTATGAGTTCGGATGCTTTAATAGGCATTTATATTTGTTTTTATAAGTTTATTTTGATCTTCATTAAAATGGAAATCAAATTTATTTACACCTCCAAAAGGCATATTGTTATTTAATTCTGTTGAAAAATTATACTGTCCAAATAAAGCTTCATGACCTTTGCGATTAAGAGTAATGCCTTCTTGATTTTCATCAAAAAATATAGACAGTTTTTCAATCATTCTCATGAGTTGTATATCACCAAAGCCATAATAACCTTGATAATTTAATGCATATCCTAATAAATGCTGTCTGGATTTAATAGGATACTTTTTTACAATTTCTAATATATTCGTCTCTAAAACTGATAATCCAGTTTTTGAATCTGGAAATCGTCTTAAATGCGCTTTTAGGCAATTACTCAAATACTTAAAAGGCGACTTTTTTGTAATATATGGTTTAAAAAGATTGTGATCTTTACCACAATAAGTCTTCCAAAGTGTTACTAATAAATCAATATCAGCTTCAGAGAGTTTGATTTTTTCTTCGAAATGATTTAAAAGCTGCGCTGCACTTAATTCTGATAAACCTTTTAAATCGTTTTCTCCTTTTATACGTCCACTAGACACTAAATACAAAGGTGTTTTATTGTTTTTTTGCTGTAATAAACTCACAACAGCCATTAAATTAATATGGCAAAACAAATCATATTCAAACCAAAGGATAATTTTAGAATACTCGCTAGTATTGTTTAAGGTTTTTAATTCTGTTTTAAACTCTTCTTCATTAACCTCAATATCGTAGTAGTCATGAAGAAATTGTTTTCTTATAGAAAAAAAATACTCTGTATCAATTTGTTCAGATGTTGGACCTTCACATAACATTTCCTGCCAAGTCAAAATGTCGTCAGTGAAATTTAACTCTCTTAAATAATCGGTTAGACTATTTCCGTTAGTAATATGAAGAATTTTGTCTGACATTTATCCACCTACACGCTTTACATTAAATCCTTTTTCTTTAAGAATTTGCATTATTTTGTCTCTATAATCGCCTTGAATAATAATCTTGTCGTCTTTAAAACTTCCTCCAACACTTAATTTGGTTTTTAGCTCTTTGGCAAGCAGTTTAAAATCTTCAGTAGCACCATTATAGCCTTCTAAAATAGTTATAGGTTTCCCTTTTCGCTTTTCGTACTTACAAATAATTGGGTCGTCTTGAAGCCAAATATCAGAGCCATCATCAACATTTTCAGGAGTTTCAGGTTCATGTTCAGGGAACAACTTTTTAAGTTGGTCTTGCAAATCCATTAAAAACTATTTTTTTATTAAGCCCAAATCAACTAGACGTTCATGTAAAAACTCTCCTGCTGTAATATCGTCAAACCCTTTAGGGTGATCTTTATCTATACAACTATCTAAAACGTCTAATTTCATTTCACTAATAGGATGCATAAAAAACGGAATTGAGTAACGAGAGGTTCCCCAAAGTTCTCTTGGTGGATTTACAACACGATGTATTGTAGATTTTAATTTGTTGTTTGTATGACGTGATAACATATCTCCAACATTAATCATTAATTCATCTGGTTCAGCAATAGCGTCAATCCATTCACCTTTATGATTTTGAACTTGTAGTCCACGTCCTTGAGCTCCCATTAATAGTGTAATTAAATTAATATCACCATGAGCAGCAGCACGAACAGCATCTTTTGGCTCTTGCAAAATAGGAGGATAGTGAATTGGTCTTAATATTGAATTACCATTATGTATGTAATTATCAAAATAAGTTTCTTCTAAATCTAAATGCAAGGCTAAAGCACGCAAAACGTATTTAGCTGTTTTTTCTAGCATTTGGTAGGTTTCTTTACCAATTTTATTAAACTCTGGCAACTCTTTAACCTCTACATTTTCAGGATATTCTTTAGCGCGTTCTGGATCGTCTTCAACATATTGTCCAAAATGCCAAAATTCTTTTAAATCACCTTGTTTTTGACCTTTAGCGCTTTCTTTTCCAAAAGACACATAGCCACGTTGACCTCCAATTCCTGGTATTTCATATTTTTCTTTAACCTCAAGAGGTAATGAGAAAAAATTCTTAACTTCTTTATATAAATTATCTACTAATTTATCATCTAAAAAATGACCTTTTAAGGCCACAAAACCTATTTCTTCATAAGCTTTACCGATTTCATCAATAAACTTTTGTTTTTTAACTGGGTCTCCAGAAACAAAATCTTGAAGATTTACACTTGGTATAACATTCATAGTCGTAGTGTGTTTAAATTTTAATTATACGTAATACAAAAGTAACGAAAATACTGCTAAAAGTTACACGATAATATCTCTTAAAAAAAAGTAGCTTTATCTATATGCCAATCAATTTTTATTTACTTTTGAATTATAAATATAATACATTAAATAATGTTGACATCAACAAAGAGCCATATCAATTACGATAAGAAAAACATAGACAAAAGAATTCTTTTACAGTTATATAAAAATATGCTGAAACCTAGACTGATAGAGGAGAAGATGCTTATTTTATTACGTCAAGGTAAAGTGTCAAAATGGTTTTCTGGTATTGGCCAAGAGGCTATTTCTGTTGGTGTTACAATGGCACTCCAAAACGATGAATACATCTTACCAATGCATCGTAATTTGGGTGTATTTACTACTCGAGATATTCCTTTACATAGGTTATTTGGTCAATGGCAAGGTAAAGCAAGCGGATTTACAAAAGGTAGAGATCGCTCGTTTCACTTCGGGACACAAGAGTTTAATATTGTTGGTATGATTTCTCATTTAGGCCCTCAAATGGGTGTTGCGGATGGTATTGCGCTTGCAAATTTACTTAAGGGCAAAAAGCATGTAACAGCAGTGTTTACAGGTGAAGGCGGAACAAGCGAAGGTGATTTTCATGAAGCTTTAAACGTTGCGTCTGTTTGGCAACTACCAGTTATTTTCTGTATTGAAAATAATGGTTACGGATTATCAACCACCACAAAAGAGCAGTATCACTGTAAAGATTTAGCAGATAGAGGTAAAGGCTACGGAATAGATTCATTCATTCTTGATGGTAATAATATTATAGAAGTTTATGAAAAGGTTTTAAAATTAGCCGACAGTATTCGTAAGCGTCCGAGACCTATTTTAATTGAATTTAAAACCTTTAGAATGCGTGGTCATGAGGAAGCTAGTGGCACAAAGTATGTTCCCGCAGAACTAATGGCAGAATGGGAAACTAAAGACCCAATAGTAAACTTTAAAAATTTCTTGTTTAACGAAAAGATTCTCACCACTAAAATTGATGAAGACTATACTAACGAAATTAAGGCAGAAATTGAAGCAGGAATACAACAAGCATTTGGTGAAGATGATATTATACCAAATGAAAGTGTTGAGTTAAATGATGTTTACAAATCTTTTGACTATCAACATATTGAACCTAAATCAAAATCTGAAGAGATTCGTTTTATTGATGCTATTTCACAAGGATTACGTCAATCGATGCAACAACATAAAGACCTTGTAATAATGGGTCAGGATATTGCAGAATATGGAGGTGTTTTTAAAATTACCGAAGGTTTTGCAGAAGAGTTTGGAAAAGATAGAGTACGTAACACACCAATTTGTGAATCTGCAATTGTTGAAGCTGCTATGGGATTATCTATAGTTGGTATAAAATCGGTTGTTGAAATGCAATTTGCCGATTTTGTGACCTCAGGATTTAATCCAGTAGTGAACTATTTGGCAAAATCTCATTATAGATGGAACCAAAATGCAGATGTTGTTGTAAGAATGCCTTGTGGTGGTGGTGTAGCTGCAGGACCATTCCATTCGCAAACAAACGAAGCTTGGTTTACAAAAACACCAGGTTTAAAAGTAGTGTATCCTGCGTTTCCTTATGATGCAAAAGGATTATTAGCAACAGCTATTAACGATCCAAATCCTGTGTTGTATTTTGAGCATAAAGCTTTGTACAGAAGTATAAGACAAGAAGTGCCTACAGATTATTTTACCATTCCATTTGGAAAAGCCTCGCTTTTACGTGAAGGAAATGCTGTAACAATTATTAGTTATGGAGCAGGAGTTCATTGGGCTTTAGAAACTTTAGATAAAAATACTGATATACAAGCCGATTTAATTGATTTACGCTCACTACAACCATTAGATACTGAAGCCATTTACAATTCGGTTAAGAAAACTGGTCGTGCTATTATTTTGCAAGAAGATTCTCTTTTTGGAGGAATTGCAAGTGACATTTCAGCATTGATAATGGAACACTGTTTTGAGCATTTAGATGCTCCTGTAAAACGTGTGGCAAGTATGGAAACACCAATACCATTTATTAATCAATTAGAGAATCAATATATGGCTAAAGGTAAGTTTGAAGCTGCTTTAAAGGAATTAATGGCGTATTGATTTCTAATTTAGTTAAAAGCTGATTGAATTTAATGTCTTTTCAATTCCATGCTTTTTGATATTTTCTTTTATCATGGTTTGTTCTATAATATCAAGCTTATCAATATCAACATTAATCATTGTTAACTTTATATTCTTACCACTTTTTCTAGCTTCAGATAAAGGTATATGAACTTTCTTTCGCCAACTTTTACGTTCACCAATAATCTCTCCATTTTTGTAAGTCTTTCTGTAAATATTGTCCTCATAGTTATTCACAAATTTGGGGTAATGTTTCATAGGTCTAATGATGCCTTTGGAAGCTTTCCCAATATAAAATCTATAATATAGTTCACCAATACTTCCAATTTCAATTAAATAAATTACTGGTTTTTTTGGGTTTTCAGTATGATTAATTATTTCTGTATAAAGCTGTTTTGCAAATTTTAAATTCTTTTCAAATATTGAAGTCATACTTCTATTTTTTAGCCACAGCTTCAACTTCGTCTAAAACACGTAGTAAATTACCACTCCAAAGCATTTCTATTTCTTCTTCAGTGTAACCACGACGCACTAGCTCTAACGTTACATTAAAGGTTTCAGAGGCATCACTCCAACCTTCAATTCCGCCACCACCATCAAAATCGCTACTAATACCAACATGCTCTATTCCCATAGTTTCTACCAAATAGTCAATATGGTCAACAAAATCTGATACATTAACTGCAGGAGGCGCATCTTTCATTTTAGAAATTTTATCTTTAATTAATGGTCTTATTTTAGACAACGCATTAAAGTATGTTTCACGTGCTTCTGTTGTTAAAGCTTTCATATCCTTGCGATCTACCCATTTAAGTCCCATTGAGTCTAAATGCTTTATGGCAAGTTCTTTTTCAAATTCTGCTCGCTTTTCGTGCTTTTCGGTATTTAAATATGACGAAAAGGCAACTGTTTGCACAACACCTCCATTTTTTACAATCCATCCTAATTGTTCATCATCTAAATTACGACTATGATCACATAATGCTCTAGCAGATGAGTGTGACGCAATAATTGGTGCTTTACTTAACTCAACCATTTGTTTCATAGCGTCTTTTGATGGATGCGATACATCTATCATCATACCCAAACGATTCATTTCTACAATAACCTCTTTACCAAAATCACTCAATCCGTTATGTAGCCAAACTCCATCTTCTTCACCTGTGTTACTATCACTTAACTGACTGTGACCATTATGTGCTAACGACATATAGCGCGCTCCCAGATTATAAAATTTCTCAACATTTTTTATGTCTTTTCCAACAGGGTAGCCATTTTCAATTCCAATCATTGCTACCTTTTTTCCAGATTTTACAATTCGTCGCACATCACTTGAAGTTGTAGCCAATTCAATATCATTTGGCGCTATATCTTTACATAGTTTGTGTATTGCATCAAATTTTGATATTGCATTATCATAAGCGTTTTTGTAACCTTCATCTGTTAATGTATCTTGTCCTGTATACACAATAAACCAAGCCACATCTAATCCGCCAGCTTTCATTTTTGGTAAATTAACCTGATTATCTAAATTTTGAGTGTAGTTTATTGAATCAGTAAAGTTTTTAATATTGATATCGCAATGTGTATCTAAAGTGATAACACGCTCATGGATTGCTTTTGCACGTTCTATTAACGCAATTGAATCTTGAGCTGCATCATCTGTATTTGTTGATTTGGAATCGTTTTTACAAGACATAATGGTTAGCATTAAACTGGTGAGAATTAAATATTTTTTCATAATCGAAGAATTGTTTTGCAGACGTGAAGTTACAAAAATGTCTTAATTTTTGATTTATATTGTATATTTAAATATTATACATAAAGCTATGGCCTCAAGATTATGTTATTTTTTTATTTGCCTACTTTTTTTTAGCTGTAATAAATCGGCTATTGAAAATGAGAAGGAATACTCTTGGGAAACCATAAGAGTTACAGCATCTGCTTACAACTCTGTTGCAAGCCAAACTGATTCTGATCCTCATATTGCTGCTTGGGGAGACAGCCTAAAACCAGGAATGAAATATATTGCTGTATCTAAAGACCTATTAAGAAAAGGCTTAAAACACAATACACCTGTAAGAATTGAAGGGTTTAAGGGCTTGTATTTGGTAAAAGACAGAATGCATCCTAAATGGAAAAACAAAATAGATATTTACATGGGAACTGATGTAAAATCTGCCAAACTTTGGGGACGCAAAAAAGTAATTATAGATTACCGAACAAAAGCCCTTGAATAATTATTTAGTTTCTGCTTCTGAAATTAAAAAAGGGTAGGCATCTTTTACTTTTATTAATTCTGCCTCTGTTAATTTATTTGCCGATTTACCTAAAACAGATTTAGCATAATCTTCACGAAGTTCGTAATAAGCTTGTGTTAATATATCTTGCACAGCAACATACATTTCATAAGATGTAAGCTTACCATTTTGTAGCGAAATTATAGCTTCGTTAGGATTATCTGACGATTTAGTGTCTTTTTTGCCATTGCAATAAACACAAGAAGCATCACCATTATTGTCTAAAAACGCTTTGGCAACTCCTTTTAAATCGGATAGTGCAACAATATTATCTTCAACAAAAATTTCGTCGTCATTATTAATAATAACTCTTAAAATGTTACGCTCGTTAATGTCTGTATCGCATGTTTGTCCAGGAGGACATTCTGCTGGTAGTTTTCTATTAATGCCTTTATCAGCAGAAATAGTAGTGGTCACTAAAAAGAAAATCAATAATAAAAATGCAATATCTGCCATAGAACCTGCATTAACCTGTGGTGAAGTGTTGTGTCTCATAATGATAAGTTTTAGATACTTAGATTATCACAAATATGATACCAGAAATAAGCACAAAAAAACTGGTAAGTGATTAGCTTACCAGTTCGATTTTTTTGATTGATTGTTTTCAGTTTGCAAAAGCAAACCTTAAGCTTTTTCGTTTTCCATATCGTCATAAAGACCATTGGAATCTTTGATTATTTTAGATAAAGTCTTCATAATTTACAGATTTAATTGATTGATGAATATAAGTTCGTTAGTTTCTATAACGTCTTTTACTGTTCCAAGTATAACTTTTTGAATGCTCAAAAGTTCCTGTTAATTGATTGTTGTTTAAAGTTCTCATGATTTTATATTTTAATTGATTGATGAATTTAAGCTTGTTAGTTTCTGTAACGTCTTTTACTGTTCCAAGTATAACTTTTTGAATGTTCAAAAGTTCCTGTTAGTTCATTGTTGTTTAAAGTTCTCATAATTTCTATATTTTAATTGATTGATGTTTATACCTAATAGACGACACAAAAATAAATTTGTTACAGTACTTTGCATAACAAGGTAATGATTTAACATATTTTAACAATTAAATAGTTAGCTTTCAATAGGGTAGAGGTAAAATAAAAATGTCAAATTGACTTTGTTTTATTGAAAAAATGTCAGTTTTATGCTAAAAAATGTGTTTGGTATTTTTTTTGAACTATAAGAATCAAAAATAAGTTTAACATAAAAATTTGATTAACTATGAGTACTTTAGTAACAATGCCAAAAAATGGCAGCGAAGTTTCAACAAACAGAAACAATTCTTCTTTACCAAGTTTTTCATCTTGGTTCGACAATTTATTTGAAAGTGGATTAGGAACAGGTTTTCTTTCCAATTTCAATACTGGAATAACACTTCCAGCAGTAAACATTAAAGAAAATAAAGATGAATATTTTTTGGAGATTGCAGTCCCAGGAATGAAAAAATCTGATTTTAATATAGATGTAGATAATAATACATTATCTATTTCATCTGAGATTAAAGAAGAACATGAGGAGAAAGATGAAAGTTACACACGTAGAGAGTTTGGCTATTCTTCATTTAAAAGAACCTTTACATTGCCAGACACAGTAGAATCTGATAAAATTAAAGCAAAATATAGTGAAGGCATTCTTTCGGTTCATCTACCAAAAAGAGAAGAAGCAAAACAAAAACCTGCAAAACGTATTAGTGTTTCTTAATTAATTTTAACATCTAAGTAAAAGAGAAGCCTTTTTTGGCTTCTCTTTTTTATTTAATTGCTTTTTATTAAATGTTTTCAACAATAACAACCAATAACTCTAATAATGTCTTAATTTTGTACGAATTTTTTTGAAGAAGCTAAGTGTATGTCAGATGTAATTGAATTAAACAACGAACAAGAAACTAAGAAAAATCTATACGATTATCAGCTAGCTGATCTCAATCGTATTTTTCAAGTGTTCGATAATTCTCCCGAAAATTATAATTTACTATATCAGTTACCAACAGGTGGTGGTAAAACTGTTATCTTCTCAGAAATTGTACGTCGTTATATTCAAAATCATAATAAAAAGGTTGTTATTCTAACACATCGAATTGAGTTATGTAAACAAACTTCAAAGATGCTTTCTGGTTTTGATGTAAAAAACAAAGTCATAAACAGTAAGGTTAAAGAACTACCAGATCAAGACCAATACAAGTGTTTTGTTGCCATGGTAGAAACGTTAAACAACCGTTTAAACGATAAAAAACTAAACCTTGAAGATATAGGATTGGTTATTATTGACGAAGCACATTACAATTCGTTTAGAAAACTGTTTAAGTTTTTTGAAAAATGCCTTATCCTTGGTGTAACTGCAACACCTTTAAGTAGTAATATTAAATTACCTATGAAAGACAATTACGATAAGTTAATTGTTGGTGATGATATTTCTACCTTAATAAAAAATGGTTTTTTAGCTAATGCAGAGCTTTATAATTTTGATGTAGAACTTAATGGTTTAAAAATTGGAATTAATGGCGATTATACTGTAAAATCATCAGAAGCTTTATATACTAATTCGCATATGTTAAGTAAATTAATGTTTGCTTATGAAGAAATGTCTAAAGGAAAAAAGACATTGATTTTTAATAATGGTATTAATACATCAAAAGAGGTTTATTATTCATTTAAAAAGGCAGGTTATAATATTAGACACCTAGATAACACGTCTACAAAACAAGAACGAAAAGACATATTAAAGTGGTTTAAAAACACTCCTGATGGCATACTAACTTCGGTAAGTATATTAACTACTGGTTTTGACGAGCCTACTGTAGAGTCTGTTATATTAAACAGAGCTACACGATCTTTAACTTTGTATTTTCAGATGATTGGTCGTGGTTCTCGTATTCTACAAAACAAGACTACTTTTCAAGTATTAGACCTAGGAAACAATGTAGTACGATTTGGGCCTTGGAATCAATCGGTAGACTGGCAACATATTTTTAAATATCCAGATATGTATCTCGATAATTTAAGAAATGATGAAGATATAGAACGTGATTTTGTTTACGTCATGCCAGATTCTTTACGTGGAAGATTTAAAAAATCGTCTTCTATTGAGTTTGATATGAAAGATGAATATCAAAAAGCATTAGGAGAAGGGCTTAAGTCGTTTACAGCTATAGAACGTTCAATTGAGCAACATTCTAAAATATGTATTGAAAATTGTGAGACAGTACAAGAAGCTAGAGCGTTAACAAAAATTCTTCAAGATGATATTGCGTATCGTATAAAACAATATTCATACTGTATAATGAATAGTACTCAAAACTATAAAGATTGGTTATTTGAAGAATATAATAGAAAGTTAAGATTAAGTTTTAACGGAAAGTTTTAACGTTTTATTTAAAATTTTAGTGGTATTAATTCGTTAGTTTCGACATTAGGTATGATTTTTGATTTCATACAACTCTAAAAAAACAGTATATTTATTCAAGAGGAATTTAGGATGAAACTTAAGCTAACACTACTTTTTACTTTATTAATTACAAGCTCGCTATTAGCGCAAGTAGATGGTGAAAAGAAGTCTACTGCAATTCCTGCAGTAGAAAATAAAGATGAAAAGAAAGAAGAAACACCTAAACCTGCTCCAATACTAATTAGTCCTAGTGAAAAACCTAGTCTTACTAATACTAGCAAAGAAAATATTAGTGGTATAAAAATTAAAAATCCTACTTATAAAAACCCAAATAAGCAGTTTTCAATGATTGATAATAGTACACTTATTAATCCTAGTACAATTTTTGAAAAAAAATGGGCTGATGAAAAGAAAAAACGCGAAGCAGAATCTTTAACACCTGAAAAGTTAGGAGACCAATTTTTAGGAGATTTTAAAATTACTGGCGAATTTATTAATGTTATTTGTCGTGATTTTGGTGAAGAAGATGGTGATTTAGTTCGTGTTATAGTTAATGATGATGTTTATGTGGCTAGGCTTGAATTATTGAACGGTTTTAAATCATTTAAAATCCCTTTAGTTGATGGCATCAATAAAGTTGATTTTTATGCCATTAATCAAGGTTTAGTTGGCTATAATACTGCTGAATTTCAAATTTTTAGTGATACTGAAACACTAATTTTTACAAAGTCATGGCATTTGTCAACTAATTCTAAAGCTACGCTTGTTTTTATAAAACAATAACTTCTTTTTTATCCAAATTTATAGTCCTTTTACAACTTCTAATTAAAAATAATGAAGTAAATTTATGTACAAATAAATGCAAAGGCTTAAATATAATGAGCAAAAATAACCTACCTAAAATTGTTATTATTGGAGCTGGATTTGGAGGTATATCTATAGCTAAATCTTTTAAAAACAAACCAGTTAATGTGTTGCTGATTGATAAACACAACTATCATAATTTTCAGCCCTTAATGTATCAGATAGCTACAGGTGGACTAGAACCAGATAGTATTGCATATCCTGTAAGACGAATTTTTAGAAACCAAGCCAATTTTAGCTTCAGAATGGCTAATGTAATTAGTGTAAATACAGAGTCCAATTTATTACACACGACCATTGGAGATGTTAGTTACGATTATTTAGTTATAGCCACAGGAAGTACAAATAACTATTTTAATTTCGAACCAGTAAAACAAAAACTACTTACTCTTAAGTCAATTCCTGACGCATTAAACATACGCAGTTATATCTATCAGAATCTAGAAAAAGCATTAGTAGAACAAGATAAAAGACCTATTGAAGACATCATTAATATTGCTATAATTGGTGGTGGCCCAGCAGGAATTGAATTAGCTGGTGCTTTAGCAGAAATGAAACATTATGTATTACCAAAAGACTTTCCAGATTTAGATTTATCAAAAATGGAGATAAATTTATATGAAGCAGCTCCTAAGCTTTTAGGTGCTATGTCTGAAGATTCTTCAAAAATGAGTTTAAAATATTTAATTAGGCTTGGTGTTAATGTTCATTTAAACTCAAAAGTTGAAGCTTATGATGGCACAAAACTTTCACTTGAAGATGGAAGTAATTTTATTACAGATACTGTTATTTGGACAGCAGGAGTAAAGGCATCACCAATAGATGGCTTATCAAAAGAGGTTATTACTGGCGGAAACAGAATTTTAGTAAATGAATATAATCAAATAGATACTACAGAAAATGTATTCGCTATTGGTGATGTAGCTGCATGTGTAACTCCAGAAAATCCAAAAGGTCTGCCAATGTTAGCTCCTGTTGCTCAACAACAAGGTAAATTGCTCTCAAAAAATTTAATTAAACTAATCAATAAAAAACCAATGACGCCTTTTGTGTACAAAGACAGAGGTGTAATGGCAACTATAGGCCGCAAAAAGGCAGTTGTAGACTTACCTAAATGGAAATTTCAAGGCACATTTGCCTGGTTGGTTTGGATGTTCATACACATTATGTCGCTTGTAGGTTTTAGAAATAAGTTTGTAGCATTTTATGATTGGATGTCAAATTATTTTACTTACGATAAGCCATTAGGACTAATTATCAGACCATATAAGCGACAAGAGTAAACTTTATTATAAATATTGAATTCTATAACTTATCTTTGAGGAGTTTTGGGAATTACCTTAATAATTCTTATCTTAACTCAACATTGTTTCCACTGGATTAATCTTTAGGTAAATCAATCTCATCAATTGCCTTTCCAAATTATTTGTTTAGTAATTCAATTCACTTAATATTAATATTTTATAAAAAAGAATGGCAAAGTCGCAACAGACCTATAGCAAAATTGAAAAAGAAAAAGCTCGTGCTAAAAAGCGTGAAGAAAAACAAAAGAAAAAAGAAGCTCGTAAAGCTGAAGGTGGAAGTGGAGGAATTCAATTCGCTTATGTAGATGCTTACGGAAATTTAACTGATACTCCACCAGATCCAGCTGACAAGATAAAAGTTGATGCTGAAGATATCGTTTTAGGTGTTCCTAAAAAAGAAGAAGGTGAAGAAGAAGATTCACAAAGAACTGGAAAAGTATCATTTTTTGATAGCTCAAAAGGTTTCGGATTTATTATCGATACCGAAAACAACGAAAAATACTTCTGTCACGTTAGTGGTTTATTAGATGAAATTTTCGAAAATGACAAAGTTACGTTTGAACTAGAACGTGGTATGAAAGGTATGAATGCTGTAAGAGTTAAGAAAGTTTAAAGTAGTGATTCTACTTTAATAACTTCTGCCATTTGCATTGTACCTAAATGATGGTGGCCAATACGCACTCTCACAAGGCGTAATGTTGGAAAACCAACTGCAGAAGTCATTTTGCGTACTTGTCTAAATTTACCTTCAGAAATTATTACAGAAATCCAACTTGTTGGACCATGCCTATCATCTCTTATTTTTTTAGATCGTTTTGGAAACTCAGGAATTGAGTCTAATTTTCTAACCTTACTAGGTTGAGTATTATATTTAATTCCTTCAAAACCAATTTCAACACCTTTCTGTAATTGTTTTATGGCAATATCAGTAATATCACCATCAACTTGTAAATAGTATTCCTTTTCAGTGTCTCCTTTATTAATCTCATCACTTAATTTTCCGTCAGTAGTTAATAATATAAGACCCTCAGAATCTTCATCTAACCTGCCAATAGGCATTGTACCATTTTCAAAAGGAAAAAGCTCAGAAATGAACTTCTTTTTTTGTTCATGCTTAGCATTACTACCAAACTGACTCAAATAACCATAAGGTTTAAAAAGTTTATAATGATGGTGAAGTATAACCTTACTATTATTCATTTAAAATACTAAAAACAAGTTCTTTAGTTAATTTTTTACCATTAGCTTTGGCTTTAATATCTGTAAAGTTAAATCTAAAATCACAACCTGTTTTATACTCACTACAACCATAAGCAGCCTTGCCTTTTATAACTGTGCCTTTTTTACATTTAGGACAAGAAATTACATCAGGAATTACTTTTTTAGCCGTTTTTTTTACTTTCTTTTTTGTGTGATTTTCTGCAGTAATATTAGCTTTTTTAGTTTCGCTTCTAACTTCATAAACCAACTCGTCAACCATTTTCTTCATGTTATTAATAAACGTCGCTGCGCTATAGGTGCCTTTTTCAATGTCTTTTAATTGCTTTTCCCATTGACCAGTAAGTTCAGCACTTTTCAATAGTTCATTTTGTATAGTATCAATCAGTTGAATTCCTGTTGGTGTTGGTAATATTTGTTTTTTGTTTCTAGCTATATACTTACGCTTAAATAATGTCTCTATAATACTTGCACGTGTTGATGGTCGTCCTATACCATTTTCTTTCATTAAATCACGCAACTCGTCATCATCAACTTGTTTTCCAGCTGTTTCCATAGCACGTAGGAGTGAAGCTTCTGTAAATTGCGAAGGTGCTTTTGTTTGTTTCTCTAAAAATGATGGCTCATGTGGTCCTTTTTCTCCTTTTACAAAATTTGGCAATATATCTTGTTCTTTTTTAGAACTATCAGCAGTTTCAAATACAACGCGCCATCCTTTTTTTAAGATTTCTTTTCCTGTAGTTTTAAAAGATACATCGTCAACTTTACCAATTACAGTGGTGTTTGACACAGAGCAATCATCATAAAATACAGCTATAAAACGTCTTGTAATTATATCATAAACCAATTGCTGATTTGGCTGCAGATGACTTTCAACTCCTGTTGGAATAATTGCGTGGTGATCGGTTACTTTTTTATCATTAAAAACCTTAGTCGATTTCTTTATTTTTTTTCCTAATAGAGGTGTTGTTAATTCTGAGTATTTTGTCAAGTTTTTGAGTATACCTGCAACTTTAGGATATACATCACTTGGCAAGAAAGTGGTATCAACTCTAGGATAAGTGACTACTTTTTGCTCATATAATTTTTGAACAATATTAAGTGTTTCTTCAGCTGAAAAACCAAATTTAGTATTGCAATACACTTGTAATCCTGTTAAATCGAATAGTTTTGGCGCATAATCTTTACCTTTCTTTTTCGTGACAGAATCTACAACAAATTCATGCTCTTTAACTTTATTCGCTAGTTTTTCACCATCTTCCATGTTTAAAAAACGTCCTTCCTCATAACTAAACAAAGTATCCCTATACATAGTTTGTAATTCCCAGTAAGGTTGAGGTACAAAATTTTCAATTTCTTTAAATCGACCAACTACCATAGCTAATGTTGGTGTTTGCACTCTACCAACTGATAATACTTGCTTATAACCACCATGTTTTACAGTGTACAATCGTGTGGCATTTATTCCTAGAAGCCAATCACCAATAGCTCTAGAAAATCCAGCATAATAAAGATTATCATAATTCTCTGATGGTTTAAGATTATTAAAACCATCTTTAATAGCTTCGGTTGTTAACGATGAAATCCAAAGTCGTTTTATTTCGCCTTTATAATTAGCTTGTTGCAAAACCCAACGCTGAATCAGTTCTCCTTCTTGACCAGCATCACCACAGTTTATTACTAATTCGGCAGTATCAAAAAGCTTTTTTACAATATTGAATTGCTTTAAAATTCCTGCATTATCAACCACTTTGGTTTTAAATTTTTCAGGAAGCATTGGTAAATTATTTAAATCCCAACTTTTCCAATATGGCTTATAGTCGTTAGGTTCTAAAAGTGTACAAAAATGCCCAAAAGTATAGGTAACAGCATAGCCATTACCTTCATAATAACCATCATGTTTGGTGTTTGCTCCTAAAACAGAAGCAATTTCACGAGCTACACTAGGCTTTTCAGCAATACATACTTTCACTAAATCTGTGGATTTTAAAGTTTATAAGAGGCTGCAAAATAAGAAATTTTACAAGCAATTTAAGGTTTTTTTTAACAGTTGTCTAAAATGATTATTTAACAGTAATGCCTATATTTAAGACTTTTAAAATCAACCACACATGACAATACAAAAAACTCTTCAACTATTTGTTATAATAGGATGTTTACTATTACCAACAACTAACTTTTCTCAATCTAAAAAGAAGAAAAATAAAAAGACAGAAGTTATTGCACCAACACCACCTAAAAAAAAGGATAATGGTATTAAAGACTACAGCGAAGTTATTACCAAAGACGCCATTACAGATGATGGATTATTTAAAGTTCATAAAATAAAAGATAAATACTATTACGAAATCCCTTTCAATTTACTAAACAAGGATATGCTATTGGTAAGTCGCATTGCAAAACTCCCTTCAGGATTAGGAGGTGGCTATGTAAATGCAGGAACTGAGACCAATGAACAAATGGTTGTTTGGGAGCGTTTCCAAGACAAAATACTTATTAAAGTAAAATCATATAATGCGGTTGCTAATGATAGCTTGCCAATAAATATATCTGTTAGAGCTAATAATTATGAGCCTACACTATATGCTTTTGATATTGCAACATTTAGTAAAGACTCAACAGCAGCTGTTGTGGATGTCACTAAATTTTATAGTAGTGATGTTAAAGCGATAAGCGGACTTTCTGCAGATATGCGTGATGCTTATAAAGTTAGAAACTTAGATGATTCTCGTAGCTTCATAACTTCAGCAAAGAGTTTTCCGATGAATATTGAGATTATTCAAGATTTCACTTACAATGCTTCAAAACCACCTGTTCATCCAGAAACTGAAACGATTAGTTTACAGATGAATCAATCAATGATTTTACTGCCTGAACAACAAATGCAACCACGACTTGCCGACCCAAGAGTAGGTTGGTTTACTGTAAGTCAGTATGATTATAGCAGCGAAGCTTTAAAATCTGATCAAAAAACATACATACGTCGTTGGCGATTAGAACCAAAAGACCCTGAAGCATACAAAAGAGGTGAGTTGGTTGAACCAATTAAGCCAATAGTGTATTATTTAGATCCAGCAACACCTGAGAAACTGCGTAAATATATCAAACAAGGTATAGAAGATTGGCAAAAAGCATTTGAAACTGCAGGTTTCAAAAATGCTATTTTAGCTAAAGACCCTCCAACAATAGAAGAAGACCCAGAGTTTAGCCCTGAAGATATTCGCTATTCTGTGATACGTTATGTAGCAAGTACTACACGTAATGCCACAGGACCAAGTGTTTCTGACCCAAGAACTGGTGAGATTATAGAAAGTGATGTTATTTGGTATCATAACCATTTACGCTCTTACAGAAACAGGTATTTACTAGAAACTGGTGCTGCAAACCCTTCAGCAAGAACTTTAGACACTCCAGATGAAGAAATAGGAGAGATGATGCGCATGGTAATAGCTCACGAAGTTGGTCATGCTTTAGGTTTTCCTCATAATATGGGAGCAAGTTGTGCTTATGATGTTGAAAGTTATAGAAATGGAGCATTTACACAAGAATTTGGTATTGCCTCAAGTATTATGGATTATGCTCGTTATAATTATATTGCGCAACCTGGAGATACAAACATTCGTTTTATAAGACAAATTGGACCTTACGATCACTATGCTACAAATTGGGGTTATAGATGGATTCCTAATGAAACTACAGAAAGCGAAACTGCTACTTTAGATAAATGGATTATGGCAAAAGATGGAGATGTAAGATATAAATTCGGAAAACAAAGTAGTCGTTTTGATCCATCTGCTCAAACTGAAGATATTGGAAACAACTCTATAAAAGCGAGTACTTATGGACTAAAAAACCTTAAATATGTTGCAGAACATTTACCAGAGTGGACAAGTGATAAAACCAATGATTATGAAGACTTAAATGAGTTATATGGCGAACTTTTAGGTGTTTGGAGTCGTTATATTGGCCATGTAGTTACTCATATTGGTGGTGTTTATGAAGACACTAAAAAACCAAATCAAAGTGGAGTAGTGTACACACCTGCTTCTAAAGACGATCAAAAAGCAGCTATGACTTGGTTGCACGAAAATGCTTTTGCATCTCCAACCTGGATATTAGATGTCAATACATTACAATCTACCGAATATACTGGTTATACTGAGACTTTTAGAAGTTTACAGGCAAGACATTTAAATAATATTCTAGATTTTGATGTCTTAGGAAGGTTAATCGATGGGGAAGTGGTAAGTGTTGAAAATTATCCAGCTTTAAATATGTTACAAGACTTACGCAAAGGCATTTGGAAAGAACTAAACAGCACTAAATCGGTATCTGTTTTCAGAAGAAATCTTCAACGTGCATATATAGATAGAATGCAGTATTTAATGACTGAAGAATTAAAACCAAGTCGTTTTGGTAGTTATTATAATGTGAACCAATCTGACGTAAGAGCATTAGTAAGAGGTGAATTAAACACTTTAAGAAATTCAATAAAATATATAAAGAATAGTGTTTCTAATACAGAAACTAAGTATCATTATGAAGATTGCATTAAGCGTATCGACATGATTTTAGATCCAAAATAATTTATGACAAACACTCAATTAATATTTAAAAAACGACCAATAGGAGTTCCTGATTCGAATACATGGTCTATAGAAAAAAATCCTATTCCTGAACCCAAAGAAGGTGAAGTGCTTATTCAGCAGCATTATGTATCGTTAGATCCAGCAATGAGAGGTTGGATGAATGAAGGCAAATCGTATATAGAACCTATAAAAATTGACGATGTAATGCGAGCAGGTTCAATAGGAAAAGTTATAAAAGCTAATAATCACCCAAAGTACAAAGTAGGCGATTGCTTAACAGGTTGGGGAGGTGTTCAACAATATGTGGCAACAACAGCAGAAAACTGGTATAAAGTTGACGATACTTTAGCACCAATGCCAATGTATTTAGGCACTCTCGGAATGCCAGGAATGACAGCTTATTTTGGAATTTTAGAAGTCGGAAAAATTAAATCTGGTGATATAGTTCTAATTTCAGGAGCAGCTGGAGCAGTAGGCAGTGTTGTTGGGCAAATTGCAAAACTTAAAGGTTGCACAGTTGTAGGTATAGCTGGAGGAAAAGACAAATGCGATTATATGATTAATGAACTTGGATTTGATGATGCTATCGATTACAAATCTGAAAATGTAATGTTGGCTTTAAGAACAAAATGCCCTAAAGGTATAGATGTGTTTTTTGATAATGTTGGTGGCGATATTTTAGATGCTGCCTTAGTGCATTTAAGAATGCATGCTCGTGTGGTTATTTGCGGAGCTATCTCACAATATAATGCAACCACTCGTGTAAAAGGACCAAGTAACTACTTGTCATTATTGGTCAACAGAGCAACTATGCAAGGCATGGTGGTTTTAGATTATGCCAAAGATTATGGAAAAGCAGCTGCTGAAATGGGCAAGTGGCAAGCTGAAGGCAAATTAAAAAGTAAAGAAGATGTATATGAAGGCATTGAGAATTTTCAAAGCACTTATAACAGATTGTTTACAGGAGAAAAAAACGGAAAACTAGTACTTAAAGTACTTTAACTATATTAAATCGATTCATACAACAACTAACTTATGAAAAAATCAACCTTTCTGTCGTTTATAGCATTACTTCTATGTTTACAAACGATACATTCACAAAAAACAAAAAAAGAAGACAAGCAAGCTTTAGACACAATTAAAATTAGTGGTTTAAAATGGCGAAGTATTGGTCCTTCATTAACATCAGGACGTATTTCTGATATTGCTGTTAATCCAAACAATCCATTCGAATATTATGTTGCTAGTTCTGCTGGTGGAGTATGGAAAACAATCAATTCAGGAATTGAATATACACCAGTTTTTGATGGTGAAGGCTCATTTTCTATTGGCTGTGTAACTATCGATCCTAATAACACAAATGTTGTTTGGGTAGGAAGTGGCGAAAATAACAACCAACGCTCTGTAAATTATGGCGATGGTGTTTATAAATCTACTGATGGAGGCGCAAGCTGGACAAATATGGGATTAAAAACATCTGAACATATTGGACGTATTGTAGTGCATCCAGATAATTCAGATGTGGTTTATGTTGCTGCTATTGGTCCACTTTGGAGTAAAGGTGGTGAGCGTGGTTTGTACAAAACTACTGATGGAGGAAAAACATGGAAAGCAGTATTAACTGTTGATGAGCATACAGGTGTAAACGATGTGGTTATGGATCCTCGTCATCCTGAAGTATTGTATGCATCTACATTTCAACGCAGACGCCATGTGTATACTTATGTTGGTGGAGGACCAGGTTCTGGATTACATAAAAGTACAGATGGTGGTGAAACATGGACAAAAATTCAAAACGGATTACCAACAACTGAATTAGGTAGAATTGGTTTAGCTATTTCGCCTGCAAATCCAGAGTTTATCTATGCTATTGTAGAAGCAGCTGATGGAAAAGGCGGATTTTTCAAATCGACAAACAGAGGTTCTAGTTGGGAAAAAATGGGAGACCATAGTACTAGCGGAAACTATTACCAAGAAATTATTGCCGATCCAGTTGATGAAAACACAGTGTATTCAATGGATACTTGGATGAGCGTTACTAAAAATGGAGGTAAATCGTTTGATATTGTTGGTGAGGATTATAAGCATATCGATAATCACTGTATGTGGATAGACCCAAACAATAACAAGCATTGGCTAGTTGGTAGTGATGGAGGTGTTTATGAAACCTTTGATGCTGCAAAAACTTGGGATTTTAAAGAAAATATTCCTGTAACTCAGTTCTATAAAGTGGCTGTTGATAATGCTTATCCGTTTTATAATGTATATGGAGGCACTCAAGATAACTTTAGTATTGGTGGACCATCTAGAGTAATTACAGATCATGGTATTACTAATTTCGATTGGTTTATAACAAATGGCGGCGACGGATTTGAATCTCAAATAGATCCTGAAAACCCAAATATTGTATATGCACAATCACAATACGGATTTTTAGTACGCTACGATAAAAAAAGTGGTGAGGCTGTCGGAATCCAACCAAAGGAACGTCAAGGCGAAAATGCTTATAAGTTTAATTGGGATGCGCCATTAGTTGTAAGTAAACATAAAAGTGGAAGGCTTTATTTTGCTGCAAATAAGCTATTTAAGTCTGATGATTATGGTAATAGTTGGAGTGTAATTAGTGATGATTTATCACAGCAAATAGACAGAAATACACTTAACGTTTATGATAGAATTGTAAGTATTGATGCTGTTGCTAAAAACGGTTCAACATCACCTTATGGTGCTATTGTTGCATTGTCGGAATCGCCAATTGATGAAAATTTAATTGTGGTTGGTACTGATGATGGATTAATTCAAATTACTGAAGATGGCGGAAAAACATGGCGAAAAGTGAGTGCTATTTCTGGAGCTCCAAATATGTCGTATTTAAATAATGTGCATGCTTCAAAACACAATGCTAATGTTATTTACGCTGCATTTAACCACCATAAATATGGCGATTTTAAACCTTATCTGTTTAAGTCTTCCGATAAAGGTCGTACTTGGACTTCAATAAGTGGTAATTTACCAGAACGTGGCTCTGTATATGCTTTTGAAGAAGATCATAAAGATGCTAATTTACTGTTTTGCGGCACAGAATTCGGTGTGTATTTCACTCCAAACAGTGGTGGACGCTGGAAAAAGCTAGGCAATGGTTTACCAACCACATTAGTAAGAGATATTGCTATACAAGAGCGTGAAAACGATTTGGTATTAGGAACATTTGGAAGAGGTTTTTATGTTTTAGATGATTATTCGTCATTACGAACTATAGAAAATGAAAACCCAAAGGAAAAAGCTATTATATATCCAATTCGTACAGCATTAATGTGGGAAAAAAGCACACCTTTAGGCTTGCCAGGAAAATCTTTTCAAGGCGATAATTTTTACACATCACCAAATTTAGATCCAGAAGTGATGATTACGTATTATTATGATGATACTTATGAATCGTTAAAAGACCAACGTCAGAAACGTGAAAAAGACCTTGTTAAAGGTAATAAAAGCACGCCTTATCCTAGTTATAATGCGCTTAAAGCCGAAAATAATGAATCTGCAGCACCACAATTATTGTTTGTATTTAAAGACGCTAGCGGAAACATCATAAAAAAGGAAACAAAATCACCAACTAAAGGTTTACAGCGTTTTCATTGGGATTTAAGATATACACCTCAAAACCCTGTAAATTTCAATACACCAGCATTTTACAATCCGTTTTCTGGTAAAAATGAAGGTACATTGGTTGTCCCAGGAACTTATACTGTAGAAATGCAGTTGTTTAAAGATGGTATAGCAACAACACTTGTACCAGCAACAGCTTTTGAAGTTAAAGCATTAGACAATACTGTTATGCCAGCAGAAAACAGAGCTGAAAAAGTGGCATTCCAAAAGCAAATATCTGCTTTAGAAGCCGATTTAGAAGTGTGTCAGTATTTAATGGGAGAGATGAATACCAAAATTAAATACATAAAAGAAGCCATAAAACGCTCAGAGCAACCTATGGATAAGCTATACCAAACTACGTTAGCTATAGAAAACAAGCTTAAGGACATTAATATTCAATTATATGGCGATCCTGTGAAAGCAAGATTAGATATCGACCAAGTGCAAAGTCCTGCAAATAGATTAGGAACCATTGGTTACGAGCAAAAATACTCAACAGCAACGCCAACACAAACGCATAAAGATAGTTATGCAATTGCAAAAGCTGAAATACAAAGTATCAGACAGATGATAGAAACATTATCTAAAGTAGATATTAAACAATTAGAAGAACAACTCATAAAAGCTAGTGCACCATATACACCAGGACGCGGACTTAAAGATTAACCATCGAGACTTTTTTCTCATTAAGCAGCTAAATGAACCTTGTGTTTGTTTAGCTGTTTTTTTTTATGAGCCATTGCAACAGAAGAGTAGTTACTTTATATGATTCGTATAATTGATGTAAACAGATAAATACTCGTAAATGTTTTGAATATTGAAGTATTGGAGCACAATCTTTAAAATATTCTATTTTACATAATATAAATTATAGTACAAATGTAATGTTTAGTATTTATGATGGTTTATCCATTTGATAGCTATAATGTAGTATTATGTAAAATATCCCAGAAGCATTTGTTTTCATAAGAATAATTTGAACTTGGGTCATTAAACTATTAAGCGGTTTGCTTCGCAGCGTTTAAAAACATTTGTATCTATAATTAGCCGTTATGTAAAATAGCCGCTACCAAGCGCTCGATTGTTTTATAAAATCAAATTGCTCTGGCAATTTATTTTACACACAATTATCCAACGCTTGCCAACGCCAAAATAAAAGCTAACCTTTTTGCTCTTATTAAAAATCGCGTATTCGATAAAATGTACGTAATAAAAAATTTTAGACGATTCTCGTAAGCTTGCCACAAGAGTATAAAATTTAAGAAAAATAAATTTCTATACACTTGTTAAATTTAGAACTTCAATTAATCCTTTTTTTCAATCTTTCATTATCTTTTGTCTTGAAACAAAAGAAACAAAAATTCAAGGCTGCATAAACTTTTGGAAACAATTTACGGCTCATTCGCTATATTTTAGGAAACATTGTAACTCATTAACATTGCTTTGAAATCCCTTATATAATTGAAACTCTTAAGAAACTATATTACTAAACCCCTAAAATATGGACGCTCACTTCACCTTATTGCTTTACCAAAATTTTATGAGGCCAAGTTAAAATCGAGATGCTATTTTACATAATATTATTATTTTTTATTTTTTAATCTAAAAAATAGATTATATCTTTTTCAAGTATTGTTGAATAAGTGTTTTCAAAATATTTTTTATTCCTTGTAAGTATATCATTTGGAATTGATTGCAACTGCCCTATTTTATTCGAATCAAGTAATTCTTTTTTCTCAATTTCTTTAATTAAATCAAAAATCAATCGGAAACGTATTGGTTCGTCATCATCCTTCATTACTAGTTCTAAATACTTCTCTATCTCAATTTTGTTTAACTTATTTTGTTTAACACCAAATAATAAATTTAATAAAAGAAAATTTCTAGGTAATAATGGAAGAACGAAGTCGTCTAAAAACCTTCGATAACCTAATACAAAAATAACATCTCTATCACCTGATGTATAAGTTAACTCTTCAATCCTACTCGCAATAACATTTGCCAAAAAATCAATTCTTTTTACTTCAAAATAATAATCAATTATAACTTTGAAAACATATTTTGTACATTCTCTGATAAAACTTGTTTTTGATACTTGATTTAAAATCAATGTAACTAAATTATCTTTATCAGAACAGTTATTAAAAGTTTCTAACCAATCAATTTTAACCTGTTCCCACTCCTCTTCTCTTATTCCGATTAATATATCACTCAGTAATTGCAAAACGCAAGTTTCATACTCTATTTGGTAGTTTTTCTTGGCTATATGAATTGCTAGTTTTTTTATTAAAGAACTTGAATGATTAGCACCAATTTCTAATAACGCACCATCAATTCCAGCATAAACTTTAATTGTTTTGCACAAAATTTCTTTAAAGCCTCCGTTTACAATTTCATCATGAGTTTGGGATAAATAATCTTCCTGATTAAAAATTACTCTTTGTATTTCTCTAGGTGGATTTTTATAATCATTTAATATGATAGCTTTTAGCCAATCTACGTCTTTCCTATTTGATTCTAACAAATTTAAGATTACTTGTTTTTCATTTGATTGCAAAATACCCCATCGACTAATTGCCCATCTTAAATTATAACCATTATAAGTTGTTGTATAATTTCCAGAAATAAGTTTCTTGAATATGGGAAATCTGATTTTTGGTTTAGATTTTGTTGCATCTATTAAAAAATCGATAAGATGCATTTCAAAGTTATCTGGTACTCTAGTTTTTAAGTTAGCTTCAATATAGTTTAATAATCCTTTCGTAATTTTTACTGCTTGTTCCGGATAAACAAATTCTTTTGCTTCATTCATCATACTAGAGAATCTAGGTGCATTTGTAAACCTTACATTTTTTGGGAAAGTTTTCATAAATGCAATAAATAAATCTGCCCAAATTCGCCAAACCCAAGACTTTCGATTGTAATTTATATCTTTCCATTCAATGCTTTCTGTTGCATAATCAGTAGCAAAGTTTGTTAGTAAATTACTTGACCGAATACAAAATATTTCATCGTTATTGAAAAAATAAAGGAATCTTTCTTTTAGTTCTTTATTGAGATTTTTACTGTTGTTAGGAATGCCTTGTAAAAAACCTTTAAGGGCAAAAAACAATACCGAAGGTTGTTCATCTATCAATATTTTATCCGTTAAAAAAGAACCTTGAAAATTATTTACATTAAGAAAATAGTTGTAAGCTGCTAGATTTCTGATAAAAACTTCACTACTCTTAAAACAATACTCTAAAAACTCAATATTGAATTTTTCTCCAATTCTGTTAGCTGCCAACAAAGTAGACCAAACATTTTCGGGTGATACAGGAATACCCTTTTTTATATTTTCGACTATTGTCGAATATGGTAAATCTGATGTGGCAAATAAACGAGATAGTGAATCAGAACCACGCCATTTTATTGGTTGTGATTCAAAAAATGATATTCCATAGTTATCATCAGACGACTGTAGTCTATTGAGTAAATCTCTTTGATATTGTTCAACTTCATTAGATCTAAAATTTTGTAGTAAATGAAGGTAACATTGATCTATTACTTTTGGAAAATAACTATTCTCACTAGTCTTAAAAATAAAGTCTGTAAATTGACTTTTATAAGTGTTATCTAAATTATCTACAATAAAATTGATGTTATTTGAAATATTAAATGAAATTTCGGAGTTGAGACAAGAAATAACATTGCAAATAAAAGGTAATACTTGTCTTTGTTTTATAATAGACAAACTAAGCATAAACCCTTTAGCTATCTCGCGATATTGAGGATGAGTAAAAACATATTTATTGTTGTCATATATTATATATCCTCGCATTTCAAGAGAATCAATTCCATTTTCAAATGCATCAATTCTATTTTCATTGTTTATATACTGTGGGAAAATGAAATCCTTTTCATCCTTGCCAAAAAAGGATTTATATTTTTCTCTTTCAGGTTCTAGAGAAAGAGTTTTTATATTTGAGTCTAAAATATATTCAAAGTCTTTATAAGAACAACCATTAATTGTATCACAACTTAAACCCATTATTAAAAAAACTTTCCAAGTATAATTATCTATACTTAATATAGATTCTCTTATTTCTCTGGCATTTATTTGTGCTAATTCAAACAACTTATCTTTTGAGTATGCTTTTGTTTTTAATTCAGGAAGTTTAGCTAAGTAAGTTAATTGCCCAGGTTGCAATAATTTATTTGATAATAACAGCTCGTTAACCTCATTTATATTATCTTGATTTAGTTTATTTTGTTGAGAAATTTCACTCCAAATATTTCTTAAAAAAGAACTATCTGTAGAGGTGATATCGAACCATTTATGATTTTCAATATTACATTTACCTAAGTCAGACTCACTAAATATTGATAGTACTATTTCCTTTCGAGAAGTAACAACCAGTAATTGATTTTCTGGCATGTTATTTAGTAAATCTTTCAATCGTTTTAATTCATTTGAATTTTTATCTTCTAATTTATGACCAAAAGGGTCTTCTAAAAAGCATATTCTATTAGTTCCAATAGATTCTAGAAAGGAAGCTGCGTCTCTAGTCGTTAAAACCCTTTTATATAAGTATCCATTATCAAAAAAATTTAATGCTAGATTTTTTGCCATTTCAGATTTACCGCAAAATGATATTCCAGTAAGCAACAGACATTTTTTTTCTTTTAAGGTTGCTAAAAAATCATTTTCGTATTCCCTTTTTATATAACTATTAGAAACTTTTGGTTTATAAGGACCATCAAGGCTATCAATCTTTGAATAATATTGTTTAGAAGCTTCGATAAAGTTTGCAATTACATCATCCGAATATTGTTGTTTCGTTTTTAATTCAATTGCGACATGCTTTATTTTCCAATTTTGTAGTAAAGTAACAGAAAATTCATTTTCATTTGTTTTATTATCAATAATTTGATGATGCTCATCGCATAAAAGAATTAGATTATCATAAGAGCGCCTTTCGTCATCGTTCATTGTTTCTCTAAACCTAGGTCCACCTTCTTTGGCTGCTTCAATATGACAAATTTTACCAATTACTGTATGCCCATCTTCTCCTATTAAATGATTTACACAATTAGGCTCTGAGCATTGGTTTTTAGATAAAGCAAAAAGTCTTTTAATTTCTGAAATTTTATAATCTCTAGGCCCTATATTTGATTCTTTTTTTTTATTCAAAATTGCTTAATTATTGTAACATATGTCGGAATTTAAATATAGTTAAATTTCTAGAAATTAGTTTAAGTGAAAACAGTAAATATTTGAACGTAAGTTTATTTAAATCCATTCCACACATATTAGGCTTCCCTCCTACGTCGTCGCATAAAAAGTGTTCCATTAACATAGTAGAAGAAACTTTTTGGAATAAATTTTTTGAAGAAACTGTATTAACAACTTTCGCTTTTAACCAAAGCTCAAGTTACATAACGCAGAACATTATAGTACAATATATGACAATTTGATAATAGCAGAATATGATGCTATTTTATATAGTTGCTTATTATTGCTTCTGTTAAAGTTAGTAATGATTTAATTTTATCAGCATCATAAGCATTTGGATGTGCATTAGAAAACATTCCTCTATCGTTGTCAAAATAAGTTCCTGATTGATTTTTATTCCGTTCTGACATTGCTAAATCATACAAAATATCAACACCTTTCTCTGCAGGAGACCAATGTTGACCGTAAGCTTCGTTTGCCATTTTAGTATTTAAAAGTGAGCCAGGATTTACAGCAATAGTAGTAATATTAGGATGCTCTTGAGCAAATTTAAAAGACCACATGGTTATTGCTAACTTACTTTGAGCGTAACTTTCGCTTGCATTAACTGTAGCGTCACCAGTTAACACACCTTTTTGAACGGTAGATTGTGCTGCCGAACTTAAGTTTATAATTCTCGCATTTGTTCCTTTATCTAAAACCGATACAATGTTATCTGTTAAAACTACAGGTGCAAAATAATTTACAGCCATTCTGATGTCTAATCCTGCTTTGGTTTTATCTGTTGGACTTTTATATATACCAGCATTATTTATAAGAATGTCTAATTTAGGCACTTCATTTTTTATTAGACCTGCTAATTGCTTTACTGCTTTTATATCTGAAAAATCTGTAACAAAACCTTTGATATTCTTATTGTTTGAGACTTCTTTTAATTCTGAAACAACAGTATTTAGTTTTGCTTCATTCCTACCATGCAGATATACATGATGCCCTTCTTTAGCTAATTTTAAAGCAGTTAATTTTCCTATTCCGTCTGTACTCCCTATTAATATATGTTTATTCATTTTGCTTTTCTTATTTGTGTTCAGTTTTACTTTTAACTGTCACCTTGAGCGCAGTCGAAAGGTTTTGAATAGTTATCGGCTGCACTCGAAATGATATTATGCTTTTACTGCAATTTATTCAAAAGTTTTTATTCTGTTTAAAACGGTGCAATCATATCTTTAGGTCCATCTGGTAAACTCCAACGTTGGTGTGCTGTAACATTTTTTAATGCAACATCTTTGATGGTGTTACTACTGATGTTTCCGTAACTATTTGTGCTACCACGTGGAATTTGCATATGATCGCCATACAGCCAAACCACTAAATTACTGCGTTGTCCGCTAGTAATTGGATGTGTTGCATGTGGCACATTACCTCTGTGAATAATGGCTTTACCAGGCTCAAACTTTGTTTGTACCGTTTTTCCTGACGCTTTATCATAAAAATCAACTACAGAACCTGTAAATGCTTCATCGGGTAAATTAATGTTGATATTTAAGGTAGCAGCCGAAGCATCTGTATGCGCATGCAAATCCTTGTCTTTATCTGGATTGTACTGAATTGAAAACCCAAAGGTTTGGTTGTCATAGCCATAAGTACCTAATAACAATCGTGCAATCGGACGCATATATTTGTCCATAATAGCGTTGTAAAATGCCTGAAAATTAGGTGCTGCCAGATGTCCTTCAGAGCGAGGATCGAGCATCATTCCATAACGGTTTAATTGAATACCGTAAGGTGCACGTTTTGGAATTTCTGAATTTACAGCATCTTCTAGATACTTACGAAAATCGGCTAAACGCTCTAAATCAAAAAACTGTGTTTCATAAACACCTGGAATAATTTCTTTCCATAAATCGGCAACAGCGTTTTCTTTTTCTGGGTTTTCCCAAGCTTCGTTAATCGCTTGTCGCAAACTAGGATCAAGTAAGGTTTCGTCTGGTATTAGTAAATTGTCTTTATTTTCTATTTCCCACTCAGCCCAAGCTTCTTCTAATAATTTTCGGTTATCATTCCAAAATTTAGAAACTGACGGTTCACGTCTTAATGAAGCTTCACGAGATGGAACTTCTAGAGCACGAGCTTCTGCTAATGCATTTGTATTTGCTATTGTTTTCATGATATTATTTTTTTTTAAATTTTATAATTCCTTTAATTATTTGATACAAATTTAGAGCTTTACAGCAGCTAATTTTTGGTATTAAAAAAGGAAGTTTCAGTAAAAATCAAGGTTTGAAAAATTGAGTACTGAAAATTTACATCTGAGTATTTTGATACTCTGGTAGTGGCTTTGGTATAAGTGCAATATCATCATCAATCATCTCTCTTATATCAATTTCTATTGCTCTAGAAATGGTTGTTATTGGCACATCATTTCCCATGCCTTCAAATGGATTTTCAGAGGTGTCTCCTACTCTTTCCATTAAAAAGAAAATCCATGAAATAATGATACTAAACGGAATTGTTAACCAAACAAAATGTTCTGTAATAAAGCCAAAAATTACACTTTGTACTTCAAGTTCTGCCAAAGATTGACCAGTTAAATCAAATTGTTGCATTAATCCAAAAGGTATTAGCACTATAAAAATCCAAATGAAATAGGTGTTTAAAGTTGCAAATTGTCTTGGGTATGGGAAATTTTTAATACGTTCAGCTTGTCCTTGTAGTGTAAATAATTCGCCAATTATATTTTTAAATTCCATGTGTCTAAAACTATCAATTAATCCTTCAGCTTTTAGTTCTCCTATATGTTTAGATTGAAGGTTTAAAGAAGCTGTTTGCTTATTTGTCTTTTGTAGCACATACTTCTTTTCTTCATCGCTTAAATAGCCTTCCAATTCATCTTCTAAAGAATTTTCAAATTCCATTACTTTAATTGATTTCATATGCTCACGATCAGATTTATTATTTTTTGCAGTTTCCCATGTTTTCTTTTGACGAAGTGCATGCCTGAGTGAGCTCATCCAAGCTACATGTCGTAGAATCAGAATTTTTCTAATCTGAAATAACTCTTGATCTGTTCTATTTTTTTGAGTGAATTCATTGGTTATAAAATCGTTGACCATTGTTGCAAAAAGCCTAGAGGCATTTACAATTCCTCCGTATATTTTTCGACCTTCCCACATTCTGCCATAAGACGCATTGTTTTTAAAACCAGTAATAAACGCTAGAGCTGTACCTATTAATCCTATTGGTTGCCAAGGTAGGTTTAACCATTTTAAACCAGCTACTTCATAAAGTAAAACAGGTATTAGAGCTATTAAGATGAATATATAAATGTATCTTCTTGTCCATCTAAAAACTATAGCTATTGGATATTTTGGTTTTGTGTACATTGTTTTAATTCTATTTGGTGAATGAGTTACTTTAGAAATGCCTCAATTAAGAGGCATTTCATTTTAATTGTTATTAATCAATGAATATGGATTTTGCGTGTAACGTGTCCATATACTCTTCAATTTTTATGATTTTTCCATTTGAAAATTGGAACAAAAAATGATACGGATTGTTATATACTTTGCCATTACTCAATTTTCCATAAGAAATAAATTCAGCAGCTACTCTATCGTCTTCGACTGTCCAACCTATAGGTTTTAATTCTAGACCCTCTGGCATCATTGCCTTTACAGTTGTTATTAACTCACCAATGGCTTTTTTGTCCATTGTTCCTGACATTGGTAATTCTCCTTTAATTCCCATTGCTTGCCAAACTATGTCATCATCTAAATATGTCAAGGCTTCAGTAACATTGGCTTTTGAGAATTGCTCAAAAAAACTGAGAATGGTCTGTTTATTTTGCTCCGTTTTCATAATTATAAAGTCTTTTTATAATTGAATCTCTTGTAAATCCATTAACATAGATTCCCAATTCTTTTGGTTGTTATGGTCGAATTGCGCACCATTTTCATCTGCAATTGTAAAGCGCTTAATCGCTGGTGTTTTACTGGTTGCTTGAAATAACTGGTAAGCTTCTTCTTTTAAAGCGTCTTTAATTGGTAAATCGATAGAGGCATAAACAGCACGTTTACAAGCTTCGATAGATTCTGCTGGGAATTTAGAAATACGTTCTGCTAAAGCATCAACATAAGGTCCAATCTCGTCAGCATCTAATGCTTTATTGATCGTTCCGAATTTTTCAGCTTCGTCTGCATCCCAATCTCTTGCTCCCAAAATGATTTCTAACGCTTTACCAAGTCCTGCTTGTCTTGCCATACGAGACGCTCCACCTCCACAAGGTAAAATTCCCATACCAACTTCCATTTGCATGAATTTGGCTTTTCCTCTTGCTGCAAATCTCATGTCTAATGCTAATGCCATTTCGTGTCCTCCACCACGTGCAAAACCTTCAATTTTTGCTATGGTTGCTTGTGGCACATTACTTAATCGTTCTAAAACCGATTGTAGGTCCAATAGCTGCACTTCATTTCTTGGCACAGCTTCTGTAGACATGTCTCTAAGTAAATTAGTATCGTAATGACAAACCCAATACCCAGGATTTGATGATTGAAAAACGACCACTTTTACACTTCTATCGCGCTCTAAACGTAAACACAAACTGCTCAAGTCTGCTAACATTTCTTGGCCTTGTACGTTTACTGGTCCGAAGTTGATATCAACCGTTAAAATTGCTCCGTTTTGTTTTGCTGTAAATGTTTGAAAATTTTTGTAATCCATGATTTCTAATGTTTTAATTAATACTGTTTTTTTTGTTGTGTTTTAATTACAGTACAAACTTACCTCAGAGATCAAGGTGTTTTTTGGTAGAAAACAATGTGTTATTGGTAAAAAATAAGGTTTGTAGTAAAAACCTAGGCTAAATTGGCTTTATAGACACTTAAACTTATGCCTTTATATGCTTTAAAAGTTTTATTTAAGTGGCTAGAATCTGTAAAACCAAGCTCTATAGCAATTTCAGAATCTTGTGCATCTGTATATTTTAATCGTGTTTCTACTAACTTCAATTTATAATTAATGATGTATTTTTTTAAAGACATATCTGTGTGTTTTTTAAAATACTCACTGATGTAATTGTCTGCCATATGAAATTCTTCAGCTAGACTTTTAGTAGTTAATACTTCAGCATTATAAATATTAGAATGAATAAAATTTATGATTTGCTGTATTTTTGAAGATTTTATCTCTTTAATAGTTTCAACATTTATATACTGAATATTTCTGGCTATTAAATGAAGAATTACAGATAAAGAATTTTGAATGATGAAAATATCATTGGATAGTTTATTTAGATATTCAGTAGTTACCATATTTACTAAAGACACCAAATGTGCTCTGTCTGAAGTGGTTTCAAATTGCATCTCACGTAGTTGATGACTTTCGCTATTTAAAATTTCTTCGATTTTTCGAAACCAATCATTAACAGGAAGAGTTGCATTATGGGACGAGGTATTTCTAAAAAAACTCTTTAAAAACTTAATGGCTGTTACTGTGGTTGGTGTCTCAGCTTGTATAATATAAACATCATCAGGAATAAATACAAAAATACTATTGTCCTTATAAGGCACTGTCTTGCCATTAATTTTTATAGTTCCTTTACCCTCTTCTATATAAACAATTTCGAAAAAACGTATTGTTGTGTATTTACAAAATGTAAAAAATGTTTCGTCCTTATACTTCTGAATTACGATATTTTCGATAATGGTTCTTGGCACAGCATAAATATATGTAAACAAAATTTAAACTTGAAAGTTTTATAAAAGAAGCCATTTCACACACATTCCACTACGCTCCTATCGTCGCTTCGTAAAAAGAGTGTTTACTCGCGTCTCTTCTATTTTAAAAATAAGAGCTCGTGAACCGCAAGCGGTTTCATTAACATTTTAGAAGAAACATTTGGGAATAAATTTTTTCAAGAAACTGTAGTATCCCAAAGCGCCAGCTGGCTCATTCACTAAAAAGGTCTACCAGACCTTTTCTTAACGCTTTGCCCTGCTTTTACCAAAGCTCAAGTTACATAACGCAGAACATGATAGTACAATTGAAATAGCGACATTTAAATGTTTTGAATAAAACTATCGAGATCCGTATCTTCAGAAAGATTAAGTTTTTTCTAACCCGATATCTACTGGTATTTAAAGATGCTATGGTAATATTTTGAAGGTTAGCGATACTACGACTATCCATTTTGAGTCGAATAAAAGAGCATAATCTAATTTCGTTTTTACTTAAATTAGGATAGTTTGTAGAGAGCTGACTATAAAATGCATCACTGAGTTTGTCTACGCGTTCAAAGAAGTCTTTAGTGTCAGAATCAAAACTCACTTTGTTTTTTATTTCTTGTTCTAAATCCTCAATGAGCTTGTCTTTACTTTTGGTAGGCGCCAGTTTAATATCTTCAATTTTAGTTTTTAACAGGTTGGCCCATTTTTGACTTTGGGTAAGATTTAAAGCAAAGTCTGAGAGGTCTCTCTTTTTTGAATCTACATCAGACTGCAATTGTTCATTTTTTAAAGACTCATATTGAAGTTCCTTCTCTATTATTAATCGCTTGTTTTTTGAATTGATTAGAATTTGACGACGGCTTAAAAATAGTCCCACAAGTACAATGGTAGTTAGTAAAACGACTAATGCCATTAACCAAAGTTTTAGCCTTTGGCTCTTAATTTTATTCTCCTTCTGAATACGGTCTATTTTAAAATTAAGCGTTATACGGTCTAATGTCATATCATTAAACTCTTCTTGCCATTTCATATTATCAGTATTCTTTATATCCTGTAAACTGTCAGAAAAGCTTTTAACCCGTTTAGCTACGTTATAGGCCTCTTCAATATTTTGCTCTTTTAATAGAAGGTTTTCTTTAACGATTAAAAAATCCAGCATGGACGTAGCTGGGTATTCAACTTTATTGTTTTTATCATTTATGATGGCTTCTAATTGTTTAAAATGGATGTTAGCAGCTTTTAAATTATTTAATTGAAGATTTGTGTTTACAAGTTGGGTACCTGCACTTATTAATCTAGGAACATCTATTTTGTCTGATCTTTCTTTTAAAGCGTATTTATAAAGCTCAAAATTAGCTTCATATAGCGGCAATGCGCTTTTATAATTATGTTGGTCTGAATAAACATCTGCAATATTATCTCTTATACTACCTATTAGAATATGCTGCGGAAATTTAGATTTAGTAATACTATAAGCTTCGTTAAAATATATTAAAGCTGAATCTAAGTCTTTCTTTGTCCAATAAAAAAACAGACCATAATTGTTAATTGCTGAAGGATAGAAAATATCATAATGCGCTTTAGCGAATTTAATATACGTTTTGTGAATCATAGCAGCACTATCTAGTGAGCCAATTTTTGCATAGTTTTCTGCTAAAAGACTATAAACAACCTTACGTCTTACTAAATAATCATTAATTTCAGCTTCAGTTAATTCATTTTCAATAGACTTATAATAATCAAAAAAGGCCTTATATGATTTTATGGACTCTTTAGTAAAGCCAATGCCTCCAAATAAATTTCCGGAATGTAAATAACCATCTAGCTTAAGTGTTTTATGCTCATTAACAAGAATTTTTAATAAGTCTAATCGTTCAAAATGTTGCTTTAAATAGGTTTCAAGTTGGGTTTCAGAAAAGGAAGCTCTTGTAAAAGTTTTGTATTCACTCTCTGGAAATGCCTTATTCATAATAGCACTAATACTGTCATATTTTTTTAGTGCCTGTTGGCTATTAAGTGCTTTTTGTTGTGCAACAACTGTAAGTGTTGACAAAATAATGCAGATAGACGTAATTGTGCGTTTTAAATGTTTCAACAATTGGGTGATATATTATTTTGATGCAATTAAAGATACATATTAGTATGGCAAAGTTGTAAGTAATTAGAGTAATTTTTTTTAAGAACAGTTTCGTGTACTACAAGTATTGCAATGGAATGAATTTGAAGTAAATGGTAAAAAAACAAAGCATAAAAAAAGGGTCACTAACATACATATTAGGACCCTTTGTTCATAGGAGTGTTTTGTTTAGCCTTAAGCCGAAAGTTTAATCATTTTGCGCTTATCATCTTGTCTCAACACAACCTTATAGGTAATTAATGGTGTTTTATTTGGCATGTATTTAATATCACACTGTATCTTGTCAAATGCCCATCCTGGATGGGATTTAGCCAAGTTAGCCATGATGTCATATGGCAATCTAATATTAGTGAATGATTGGTCGCTTGCTAAAATGACACCTCCTTGATCATATACATTAGTGATGGTATTGTCGCCTTCTTTAAAGACAACAGTATAGGTCGTATTTTCTTTGGTAGCATATACTGAAGTTTCAGAAATATCATAACTGGCCACGTACTTTTGAAAGTTTTGAGCACGTTGCGGGACTTTTGATAATTTAAATGCTTCTACAAAGTTTGTGTTGAGCATTGTTGCTTCAACCCTGCTGTTCTCTAGCATGTCCATATTATTGACAGCTACAAAGGCCAATTCATTTTGAGCAAAATTTAGGCTGGTTATGCCTAATAAAATAAAACCAAGTACGTACGTTTTCATAATAATATAGTTATAAGTTAATAGATATGAATAGCTATTATTCGTATCCCCTTTTTTAGGTATAGCTAAATTATCTTATAACGTAAGATATCTCTAATTTTTGCCATAGACTGGCACTGTACTAACAATAGATTTTTAATAGACAAGAGGATAACTAAGATGCAGAGGTGCTATGTAAAACACTTAAAACAAGCAAATTATAAGTTTTACATGAAGACATCTCTAAATCGATGACTTCTGAAAGGTGAAGTTTTTTACGGAGGCGATAGCTACTTTTATTAAAAGATGCCAAGGTAATATTTTACAATGCTCCTACATTTATTTTCAAGCGTATTAAGGAATGTAAACATATTTCGTTTTTACTCAACTTCGGAAACTTAGATTTTTATGACGGTCTTAATATACAAAGTGAGGATTTAAGTGTTTTTAATTATGCTCATAACCAAACACCTACTTTCAATTTATCTGTTGGTACTTTAGATACTGAATAATAGGCCTTTATACATCACCTGATTTTCCTTTGTTATCGTCTGACAAAAAGGTTAATGCATCAACATCTGTTGTGTTATGATAAAGAGCATCTGTCTCTACCATTACCTTGATTGTTACTTTTTTTCCCATGATTGTATATTTAATTGGTTAATTATTCAATATTTGTATAAGCTCTTGAGAAATGGTAGCCCCTTTTTGTATCTACAATAAAGCAGCTCAGCTGTAAATTAATATACTAGTGGAGAACACTAAAATTAATAAAATTATATAGTAATAACTAATTATTGTCAATATCTTGTAGTATTTATAATATAAAATCCTGTTCAAAAAACGTTCTTCTCATCAATTAGACTAAGTTTTCTTTTTGTCTTTTTATGTTGAATGTCAATATATGATAACAAAAAAACCCAACTGTATTGGGTTTTTTTGTTATCATATTTTAATTGTACTTACTTTATTCCTAATACTTATTGTTGAAGCACAATATCTCTAGTAGCAACTAATAAATTATCTTTCATTATAGGTTTTAAAATAGTGTCAATCCCTCTTTTAGCCAATCGCTTACGACACGACTTACTCAAAAACGGATCATTGTCAAAAAGCAATGCATCCATATCATATTCGGGTTGACCTGGCGCTTTGATGACAGGGTGTATATGTTTAAGCTCTTTATAGCGTAATACTTGCCCTGGAATAAAAGTATAAAATGTGTATTGCCCATCAGCATTAGTTTTAATCCAACCTCTATGGTGTACGTAACGCTTGTTGTTTTCTGTTTTTAACTCATAGTCACCATTTTCGTCTGGTTGTTCTATGTATAAAATAACATCTTTTGCTGGTGTTTTTCCATCACTTAAATAAATGGTTCCTGTAATTTTAAGCTTGTTCGATTTTGATTCAAAATCTGGAATACTATCTGTATTGTTTAATTGCGATTCGGAATAATCATAAAGTGCACTGCGTTTTAAATAATCAGCAGGTAAATCATTTGATGCAATTGTAGTTTCTTGTGCAATAAGTGTAAAGTTTACACTCATAAAAAAAGTAAAACAAAGTATGGTTAATAGATTTTTCATGGGACTGAAATTTTGTTAATCATCTCAAAACTAACCCATTCACTACTTTTAACATTAAAAAACTTATGAACGCACAAATTTTACGATAAAAGGATAACAGATGACACGAACGTTAAATTTTACCGATAAAATGCATTCTAATTAAAAAGCTGCCTTTATTTAAGACAGCTTTTTACTATTAATCAATTATTTAGGTTTTTGAACAAATTATTTATTCGTTATCAGACGTTGCAAGTACTTCAAATTTCCCATTAGCTCGAATGTAAATAATCACTTCTTGATCATCTTTTACAGTAATATAATGAGTAGAATTCTTTTCAGCACCAAAGTAATTTCCTGCATTTAGCTTATACGCTTCTTTGTATTCAGGTAATTGAAGCATAAGATTTCCTTGAATAATGACAGCTCTAAAATTTAGGCTTAAATTTTTAATTTCACCTTTAAAGCCAGCAGGTAGTTTAATTAAAGAAGCTCTTAATTCGCCTTCGTTATGGTTTCCCCATAAAAACGCAGTTTCTACGTCACTCTTATTAGAAACCCAAGTAATATCATTAGCGCTTAACCAAACTAAATTCGACTTGTCTACATTTACAGGGCGTTCGCCATTATCAAAAGCCTCAATGGTTGACTTTACTAAATAAGGTCCTTCTTGAATTTCAATATATGCTAAATTTTCTTCTCCATCTGCTGCAGTAATATGAGCTTCACCTGCTGGTTGAACCCAAAATGAGCCTGATGGCAACCACATATGTTTTGCATTCTCATCATCATTATGTAATAAACCTTTTATTACAACTCCACGATATGTTACATTATGTATATGTGGTGGAGAGGAAAATCCCTTTTTGAATTTTACTAGAAACCCAGACGCTAAAGTATCGGTTCGGTCTCCCCAAAGTTGTCCAGCTGCTGGACTTTTGTCACCACGTAAAGGATTTAACCAACCCCATTTAATGTCTTGGGTGGTTACTACCTCGTTTTTAGACTTTGTATTATCTTTTGTTGGTGTTTGTGCATTTGTGAGGCCAGCAATGGCTAACATCGAATAAATTATAATATGCTTCATCTTTAATGATATTAAATGTTTTACTTCCAAGTCACTATATCTTCGAAATTACGTCTCGATTTTTCAAATTGTGGCTCAGTTTTTCTATACCCAAAAGCAGCCATATATGATAATCCATATTTATCGGTATCTACACCAAACTTCTCTCTTAATAGAGCTTCAGCTTTTTCTTGGTGAAAGCCTTCTATTGGACAGCTGTCAATTCCTATAAGTGCAGCAGACGTCATCATGTTTCCTAATGCAATATAGGTTTGTTTTGATGCCCAATCGAATAGTTTTTTATCACTATCTAAATTAAAATCGCGCTCTTGAAACTCTTTATAAAATTTAGAATACATTTCAATAACGTCTTCTGGAAACTGTTTTACATCTTTCATCATATGCATAATATACTTTGAATCCCATTTTGTCATTGATGCCTTCATGCTTAAGCCTAATATAAAGTGACTCGCAGTATCTAATTTTAAAGGTGCTCCCCAAGCCACTGGTTTTAATAGCTCACGTAATTCTTTATCTTGAACGACTATAAAATGCCAAGGTTCAAAACCAAAAGAGCTTGGTGATAAATTGGCTGTTTTTAAGATAAAATCTATGTCTTCGTTAGATACCTTTTTTGTTTCGTCAAATTCTTTAGTTGCATGTCTAAATTGGAATGCATTAATAATCTCGTTTTTTGAAATGTTTGGTGTGCTCATTCTTTTATTGTTTATTAAAATATCTTATTGTTATTATACTATCAAAAGTATAGTGGCAAAAGTATAGATAGTTTTATTTTCTCACAATAACGGTCAAAAATGATAGTATATAAATTATATGAAAATATATTATATGTAACTGATATACTGGTATTTACAAAATGTTAAATAAACTATAAAAAGTATAGTTGTATAATTAAATATAGTATTATAACTTTGCATCATTAATAATGGAATATGTATGGAAATAGAACATAAAAAAAGGCTCATAAAATATAATGACAAGATGTTTTCTTGCACAACAAGTATTGCAATGGAATTGATTGGTGGAAAATGGAAAAGTGTGATTTTAATTTACCTTACAGATGGCAAAAAGCGTTATAATGAACTATATAAATTAATTTCAACTATTACCGAACGTACTTTAAGCTTACAATTAAAACAATTAGAAGAAGATGGACTAATATCGCGACGCGTTTATACTAAAAAGCCGCCTTTAAAAGTAGAATATGCTCTTACTCCTTTTGGTGAGAGTTTAACTCCAGTACTTAAATCGATTGCTAATTGGGGAAAAATAGTTGCTGAAGAAAAAGGGGAATTTATTGAAGGCTAATTTAATTACTTCCTAAACCTATTAAACATCGCAAATTTCTTCTTGGTATTAATAAAATAAACTCCTGTTAGCAGTATAAAAGCAGCTACAATAGACTGCATACTTATATGCTCATCTAATACATACCAACCTAAAAGCAAGGCTATTACAGGATTTACATATGCTGATGTTGATACTTTTTCGGTTGACACCACTTTAAGCAAGTAATTAAACGCAGAAAAGGCTACTATACTACCAAAAAGAATAAGTAACACCATAGACCATTGTGCTTCAACACTCCATAGTGAAGGTGATAACCAGGTCTCTCCTACTGCTAAGCTTCCGATAATGAGCATTACTCCTGCTGCCAGCATTTGATAACCAGTACTTACAAAAAAACTTGATGGCAAATCGGCTTTAGATACATATATACTTGCATAGCTCCAACTTAGCACACAAGAAAAAATCATAATAATACCAATAATACTATCTTTAGTTAGTATTAACTCGTCTTGACTAACCAGTAAATACATGCCTATAATTCCTAAAACAACTCCAATCATAGACTTAAATTGTATTTTGTTGCCATGAAGTATGCGCATTAAAAAAATTACAAATAGAGGTTGTGTTGCAGCAATTAGAGCAGCAAAACCACTATCGACATATTTTAAAGCCCAAACAAAAACACCATTACCATAGACCAGAAACAAAAAACCTGCAATTACACTATTAAGTATTTGCTTTTTAGTCACTTTTAATGATAGTTTTAAAAACCTAGCAATTATAACTATTAGTATTCCAGCACTTAAAAATCTAATTGAAGCCAGTAATAGTGGTGATACTTCTGTAACAACAATTTTATTAAGTAAATAGGTAGAGCCCCAAATAACATAAATTGAAAAAAACGAAAGAATAATAAGTACACTGTTTTTTGAGAGGCTCATAGTAAAATTGTAAGTAACAAAACTAATGATTTTGTATTATACAAATGACAGTTGTTTATTCAATTTATAAAATGTTTAACTGTTAAAAAACTATAAAAATCTGTAGCTAAAAGTCCATAACAAGATTACTCACGTACATATATAAAACCATTAAAATATAATTATGAAAAAAATTTCAATAAGTCTTATTGCTGTCGTATTATTAACGTCGTGTGTATCTAAAAAGAAATATGTTGCTTTAGAGACTGAAAATGGACAAATTAAAAGCGAACTCACCAAAACTAAAGTAGAAAAAGAAGATCTTGAAGCAAAATTTGCTGAAATACAAGCAAGAGTCGATAAATACAATTCAAAAATAAATTCACTAACTCAAGATAACGACGTAAAATTAGTAAGCGTTGATGGTACTGTGATTTCTGAAAACAACAAAAAAGCTATGCGCGAAACTCTTAAAAAAGTTCCACCTGCTTATTTTGTAAATGTGAAAACATTAAAAGATTCAATGAACTTAGCAGTGTCACATAATCTTAAAAATTCTATTGACACAACAACCCTTGAAGAAGACGAAGATATTTCTATCAATATACAAGAAACTGTTGTGATGATTTCTATTTCAGACAAGATGTTGTTTGAAAGTGGAAGTTATAAGGTGAGTAAAAATGCAAATGCTATTTTACAAAAGCTTGCTGATATTATAAATTCTGAACCAAGCATTGAAGTTTTAGTTGAAGGTCATACTGATTCAAAAAGTATTAGTACTAGTAAGATTAGTGATAATTGGGACTTAAGCGTTATGAGAGCTACATCAGTTGTTCGTAAATTACAAGACGACTATAATGTGGCACCAGAAAAACTTATTGCAGCTGGTCGTAGTTTTTATCAGCCATTAGCAGATAATGACACTAAAGAAAACAGAGCAATAAACAGAAGAACTCGTATTATTATTCTTCCAAATATTGATAAGTTTTTTGCCTTAATGGCATCAAATGAATAAAGCTCTATGAGTTATTTAATTTATATAAAAGACTGCCTCTGGGCAGTCTTTTTTTTAGTAGTAAATGCTTTTTTGGATTAAAAATTAATTACATTCGTTATATAAAATCTTTCATTTTTATAACCCTTGAAAAAAGAAAATTCTTTCAGTAAAAAATTCTTATTTGTATCACGTTGGGGAGAAATTCTTGACACTGCTTATGCTACATTATTAGAAGGTAATGATGTAAAATTATATATTGAAGACAAACCCTCTCGCGAAATTGGAACTGGCTTTGTAAAAAAAACTAAAGATTGGAAAAAGCAAGTAGATTGGGCTGATGTTATTATTTTTGATTATACAGGTTATGGTGTAATTTGTAGTGAATTAAGGGCCAAAGGGAAACTTGTAATTGGTGGTAGTGAGTATACCGATTTGCTGGAATTAGATAGAAGTTTTGGTCAAGATGAATTAAAAAAACACAAAATTAAAACGCTTCCATTTAAAGAGTTTGTGAGCTTTCAGGATGCCATAACATATGTACAAAATAATCCTGATGCTTATGTTATAAAGCCTTCGGGAGAAACTCAAGAACTTAAACAACTTTTATTTGTTGGTAGTGATGACGAAGGCCTTGATGTTATTAGAGTTTTAAAGGCTTATGACAAGTCTTGGGGAGATGATTTTGGTAACTTTCAATTACAGAAAAAAGTAAAAGGTGTTGAGATATCTGTGGCAGCTTTTTTTAATGGAAAGGAATTTTTAAGACCTTTAAATATCACTTTTGAACACAAGAAATTATTCCCAAAAGAACTAGGTGTTTCTACAGGTGAAATGGGTTCTAGTATGTTTTGGGTTAACAACTCTCCTATTTTTGATGCCACGCTCAAAAAATTTGAATCTACACTTGCTAAAACAAACTTTGTAGGGCATATTGATATTAATTGTATTGTTAATGGAAACGGAATTTACCCTTTAGAGTTCACGTCGAGATTTGGATATCCGCAAATATTTATTCAACGTGCAGGAATAAATGAACCTATTGGTCAATTGCTATATAAAATTGCCTCAAGAGAAACGTTTAAAATAAATACAAAAAAAGGGTTTCAAGTAGGTGCATTTATTGTTGTACCACCTTTTCCTTATGAAGATAAAAAAGCTTTTGAATTATTCTCTAAAGATGCAGTAGTCGTTTTTAGGAAAGATTTAAAAGAAGGCATTCACCCTATGCATCTCAAAAAAATAAATGATGAGTGGCTTATAACTGGCAATACTGGTATTGCTTTACTAGTCTCAGGAACAGGTTTAACCATGAAAGATGCTCAAAAAATGATGAACAACAGAATTAGTAATATTATTGTCAATAATGGGTATTACAGAACAGATATTGGCGATCGCTGGTTTGAAGATTCAGATAAACTATGGTCTTGGGGACTTTTATAAAGTATTATGGCGTTTCAGTTTGAAAAATTAAAATCTAATCCAAATCAATTTTTTGATATTCTTCCAGGTGATTGGCAAGATGAAATAGTACCTTTTTGGGACGATTATATAAACACAGCTAGCATATATGTAATAAAAGAGGATAGCCATGTTATTGCTGGAGGAATTTTATTTTCTACCTGTTCTCCAGATATTTTATATTTTAAAAAGGAGGCTCAAACGTGGTTTAAAAATGGGTTTTTATACATTGGGTTTTTGTGGGTTGCTGAAGACAAACGCAATAATAATCTAGGCTCCTTTTGGTTAGATGAATTAAAAAGACAACTTCCTAATCAAAAGTTGTGGTTACTCATTGAAGAAGAACGCTTACATAGTTTTTATCTTAAAAATGATTTTAAGCTCGATAAAACAATAAAAAACAATGACCATTTGGAGTGGTTATATACATTTTCCTCTCTTTAGTCTAAAAAAAAACATGTTTTAACGATAGTTTAAGTCATAACCTTTGTTTTTAAATATTCTTTTCTATTTTTGATTATAACAATCTTTTTAATCTACTGACAACCAATGAGAAAAATTACTATACTATTTATATTTATACTCTCTTCATATTCAATCACAACCAATGCGCAACAATCTGTTGCTCGTGAGTGGAATGAAGTATTATTAGATGCAATTCGTTTAGATTTTGCACGTCCAACAGTACATGCACGAAATCTATTTCATACTTCAATGGTAATGTATGATGCTTGGGCTGTTTTTGACAGTCAAGCCGAAACACTATTTTTAGGTAAAAGTTATGGTGGTTTTTACACTCCATTTAATGGTATAGCTCCACCAACAGATGTCAATGTTGCCAGACACCAAATTATTAGTTTTGCTATGTTTAGGTTACTAGAGCATCGTTTTGCTAACTCACCTGGTGGAAATACAACAACGCAGTCATTTATAGATTTGATGACATCATATGGTTATGATAAAAACTTTACATCTACAGATTACAGTACTGGAGATTATAGAGCATTAGGTAACTATTTAGCAAGCCAAATGATAGCTTTTGGATTGCAAGATAATTCTAATGAGCAAAATGGATATGTAAATCAGTATTATACTCCTGAGAATGAGCCAATGATTATGATTCCTGGAATGTATTCAGATACTAATGATATGTTGCAACCTAACAAATGGCAACCACTAGCCTTTGATACTTTTATTGATCAAAGTGGTAATGTATTTCCTCAAAACACTCCTCCATTTTTAAGCCCAGAATGGGGAAAAGTAACTCCTTTTTGCCTTAAAAATGAAGATTTAGAAATATTAAATGATGGTTTTAATAGTTATGTTTATAATAATCCTGGACCTCCAGTTTATATTCAAAACTCTAACGAAGATGGTATTGACGATCCTTTTAAATGGAACTTTGCTTTAGTGGCATCATGGTCATCACATTTAGATCCTAATGATAATACAATAATAGATATTTCTCCAGGAGCTTTAGGTAATTTTGATATTCAAAATTATCCTCAAACTTTTGCAGAATACCAAGCCTTTTACGATTTTACAGATGGTGGCGATGCAAGTTCTGGTCACATGTTAAATCCTTACACAGGCTTACCATATACACCTCAATTAGTTAAAAGAGCAGATTATGCTAGAGTATTAGCAGAGTTTTGGGCTGATGGTCCAAGTTCAGAAACACCTCCTGGTCATTGGTTTACGATACTAAACCATGTAAGTGACCATCCGCTTACTGTTAAAAAAATTGGTGGTCAAGGACCAACATTAAGCAACTTAGAATGGGATGTTAAATCTTATTTAATTTTAGGTGGTGCTGTACACGATTGTGCTATAAATGCATGGGGAATTAAAGGTTATTATGATTTTGTGCGTCCTGTATCGGCAATTAGATACATGGCTGGTAAAGGTCAAAGTACTGACATAGGTTTACCAAGCTACGATCCACATGGATTGCCATTAATACCTGGTCGTATTGAGTTAATAGAGGTTGGTGACCCATTAGCTGGAACTGGTGATGAGAATGTTGGAAAAATTAAAATATATGCATGGAGAGGTCCAGATTTTATTAACGACCCAAGTACTGATGATGCTGGTGTTGACTGGATTTTAGGAACACATTGGTGGCCTTATCAAAGACCAACATTTGTATCGCCTCCTTTTGCTGGTTATTTATCAGGACATTCTACATTTTCTCGTGCAGCTGCTGAGGTAATGACCATGTTAACTGGCGATGAATTTTTTCCTGGAGGTATGGGAACTTTTGATATTGAACAAAATAATTTTTTAGTTTTCGAACAAGGTCCTTCACAAAATATGACGCTACAATGGGCAACTTACAGAGATGCATCAGACCAAACAAGTTTATCAAGAATTTGGGGAGGAATACATCCACCAATAGATGATATTAGAGGTCGAATTATTGGCGATAAAATTGGTAAAGAATCATTCAATTTAGCTTTAAATTACTTTAATGGTACTTTAAGTATTGGTGATGAAGAACAAATTGCTTCAACAAAATTATATCCAGTTCCTTTTAAAAACGAATTTAATATTACATCAGATTATAATGGATTGCTAACTGTTGAGCTTTACAGTATCGACGGAAAACAAGTGATCTCTAATGCAATTTCTAAAAATAGCAGAACTGTTTCTGTTAATACACAAACAGTTTCTCCTGGATTCTATATTGTTAAACTTCGCGATGAAGCTAACGATGTTGTAATGATTAAAAAAATTGTTAAAAACTAAGTAAAATCCTATAGCGTATGGTATTTTTGTAGCCAAATAAAAATACCATATGTTTTCATTATTGATTGTATTTAGAATAGTAGCCTTTTTAGAAGGCGTTTCATATATTTTGTTACTAGGAATTGCCTCTCCTTTAAAATGGTTTTTTGATGAGCCAAAATATGTCAAATTGTTAGGAATGCCTCATGGTTTGCTATTTATTGCTTATGTTATAATGGCAGTGATTATTGGCTCTAAACTTAAATGGAGTAATAAAACATTGCTTAATGTATTAGCAGCATCTGTAATTCCTTTTGGTACATTTTTTATGATTAAAAAACACCTAAAACAAGCATCATAATGCAAGATATAAGCCATTACTTTTGTGATTTCTTTTTCGATTTAGGTCTATCTGATAAAGCAACATCATTTTTTAACATGCTTGTTTTACTAGCCATATTATGCATTATAATATTAGTTTCAGATTTTATTGCTAGAAAGGTTTTGGTACAAACGTTTAATGCTTATGCCAAAAAATCAAAAACTAATTTTGATGATTTATTAGTTAGCCATAAAGCTCCAAGAAATATTGCCCATTTAGTGCCTTTGTTTTTAACTATAAAATTGTTTCCTATTGTGTTTTATGACTTTCCTCAATCGGAAATTTTTATAATCACAATACTTAAGGTTTATGGAATTTTACTTTCTATTTGGATTTTAAGAAGTGTATTGAGAACACTTGAAGCTTACTTTAAAACTTTACCCAACCTTAAAGACAAACCTATTGATAGTTATATACAAGTAGTGATGCTGTTTGTTTGGATTACAGGTATTGGGCTATGTTTTGTGGTTATAACTGGAATTCCGCTTTGGACATTTTTTACAACTATAGGTGCAGCTTCAGCAATTTTATTATTAATATTTAAAGATACAATACTAGGTTTTGTTGCAAGTTTACAAATAGCTATTAATGATTCTCTTAGAATTGGTGACTGGATCACTATGGATAAATATGGTGCTGATGGTGATGTGATTGAAATAAATTTAGCAACTGTACAAGTGCAAAATTTTGATATGACTATTACTCATATTCCAACTTATGCCATAATTTCTGATTCTTTTAAAAACTGGCGTGGAATGCAAGCTTCTGGAGGTAGACGTATTAAACGTTCTATTCTTATTAAAGCTAATAGTATAAAATATTTGACTAAGGATAGCATAGAAAAGCTAAAAAATATCGAATTAATAACAGCATATTTATCACACAGGCAAGAAGATATTGATTCGTATAATGCATCTCATAATATTGACAAGAGTACATTAATAAATGGTCGTAATATGACTAATTTAGGCGTGTTTAGGAAGTATTTACAAACTTACATTGAGAACCACTCTGGTATTAATAAAGAGATGTTTATTATGGTAAGACAAATGGCTCCAACACCTCAAGGATTACCTCTAGAAATATATGCTTTTAGTAGTGATAAGCGATGGGAAAATTATGAGTATATCATGTCAGATATTTTTGATCATGCTTTAGCTGCTGTTCCTTATTTTGACTTAGAACTGTATGAATTAAGTACAGGAGCGCAACCAAATACATAAATTATTTAAGTCTATCTCTAACAAACTCTATTTGAGTTTTACCATGTGGTTTTGGCTTACCATTTTCATCAAGGTTTACCATAATAATATTATCGACTGTTAGTATGGTTTCTCTTGTCATGGTGTTACGAGCAACACACTTTAGCGTTATTGAAGACTTCCCGAAATTAACAACATCAATACCTATTTCAATAATGTCGCCTTGTTTGGCAGAACTCATAAAGTTTATTTCTGAAACATACTTGGTAACAATTTTAGAGTTTTCTAGTTGTATAACTGTATACAGTGCTGCTTCTTCGTCTATCCAAGCTAATAATCTACCTCCAAATAATGTTCCGTTAGGGTTTAAATCTTCAGGTTTTACCCATTTGCGTGTGTGAAATCTCATTTATAATAATTTTTGTTGTGAGTTGTCATTATTGTCTTCGTTTGGAATTTTTAATTGACAACCTAATTCTTTATTTAGTTTCTTAATAAAATATGACGATAATAAAGGTGATTCTTTTTCTATATTTTGATGTATAAAAAAATCTATTTCATTTACTCCTTGCTCCTGCCATTCTTTTAAGCGTTTAACCCAATCATCTAAACGTGTATAATCACTTGGATGATTTGCACCAACAAATCGCACAAAGGCTGTTGGATTTGTTAATCGCATATGCAATAAATCTCTTCTTCCAGCAGTATCAACTAATACATTAGATACATTGTTTGTCTCTAACAAATCGTATAATTGATTAGACACTGTTTCATTATTATACCAATCTGTATGCCTAAACTCAATAGCCAAAGGAAACTCTTTTGGCCAACGCTCAACAAACTCAACAACTCTATTAAAATCTTTTGGAGCAAAATTATTGTGCATTTGCAAGAAAATTGTACCAAGTTTCTCTTGAAGATTTGATGCATTATTTAAATAATCTTCAACAATAGCGCTTACTTCATTTAATCGTTTCCAATGGCTGATTTCTTGGTTTAATTTAGGAAAGAATTTAAAGTTTTTTGGTGTTTTGTCATACCAACCTGAAAATGTATCAGCTGGAAAAATTCTGTAAAAAGTTGCATTAAGCTCAATAGAATTAAACTGACGTGAATAATATTCTAATTCATCTTTAGTCCCTTTAGGATAAAAACCCTTTAAATCGGTTTTATTCCATTTAGCACAACCAACATATATTTCAGGTAAATTATCATCTTTAACCTTATTAAGCACCCGTAATGTATCTATATGATCAATTGGTAAAGTAAAATCAATGTTTTCAGGATTATCGACGCTTCCGAATTTCATCTTTTCATTAAATATTTACTCAAATATAAGTCATAAACTCAACAAATATTAAGCTATTTTGATATTAAACACCTATAATTTAATGTGCTAAATCAATATTGTTAATAAACTGGTTAACAACAATTATATACAAATTCTTACAAACCCTACATTCTTTTTATTTTTAAATAAAACTAAACGACATGCCTAACAGAACTACTGATTTGCTTAACATTCGTCCAGAAATTCATGATGCAATAGTTTTTGAAACTATGAGTGATGATGAACGGTTTCAAAACACAACTATTAGACCTGTAATTAAGCTACAGCACGATTTGCTAATTGAAGTTTTTAAAAATTATATTGCAAAGCATAAAAATGTATTTTATGAATTATCTTTGCAGAAACAATTAGACTATATAGAAAACGCAATACATAAAGATATGAAGTTCCGTAACTCTGTTAAAGGAATGATTATTGGTCAATTTACGTTAGAAGAATATAGCATTTATATCAAAAATTCTTCTGCATTAAATAAACGTATTATGAATATTGTAAAAGAGCGTTTTATTAGTCATATACAAGTATTTGAGCCTAAAATGGCTAAAGCTATATGAAGATAAAAAATGAACTACTACAAGCTTGTTATAACTATGCAAACAAACGCATAGCTAACTATAAAGCAGAGATTGAAACTATTAAAGAATCTATTGAAAGCAACGACAAAGGTGGCGATGAAGATGATGATTCTGGTAATGGTAAATTATTTAATGATTTAGAAAAAAATTCTCAACACTTAAGCGAAGCAAATAAAATGCTTGATGGACTAAAAAACATTAATGCTAATACTGTTTCTGAGAAAGTTATAGCTGGAAGTGTTGTAAAAACAACTAGCAATAACTTTTTTATATCTATAAGTGCTGGAAAAATAGATTTGGAAGACAGTAGTTTTTTTGCTATTTCTCACCTCTCACCTATTGGTATGTTATTACTTGGAAAAGGTAAAGGAGACACTATTGAGTTTAATGGTAATACTTTTACAATAACAGAAGTTATATAAGAGATTCCCCATTAAGGTTTGTTGTAAGCACTTCGCTCATATAATCAAAGTATGGTCTTATAGCTTTAAATGAAGTATTTACATCATCTAAAAAATTATCTGCAACAACTTGTTTGTCTGTATATTTTTTTGTGAATATATATTGCTTTTTACGAATTAAATCTATTGCTGAATGCTCTTTGTCAAATCCTTTTGGAGCAGTTTTTAGTTCGTCACCAACAAAATCTCCCCAAGTAGATTTGAAGTCTTTTTGACTGATGATTTTACGAATTGGTTTGTCATCCATTTCAAATTCTTTACGAATACGAAATAAGTCATCTTTTGAAGGCTCCCAAAATCCAGTTGCAATAAACGATTGGTTGTTTGGTTGTATATGTAAGTAATAACCACCTCTTAGCTGTGGCTTTTTTCTATGATAATAGCCTCCAAAGTGCGTTTTATAAGGTGACTTGTCTTTAGAAAATCGCACATCTCTGTAAATTCTAAACATTTTTACCTTATCAACTTCATCATGTGCTTTTAACGCTTCAAACAAAGATTGATAAACTTTTTTAGCTCCAGATTCAATGCTTTTAAACTCTTTTTTATGCTCATTAAACCAATCTCTGTCATTATTTTTTTCAAGCTTCTTAAAAAAATCTAAAACATCTTGAGATATTATATTAGTTTTCATGTACTAGTTTTTAAAATTTAGATGAGTTGTTTAAAACTACAACCATTTTTTTCTTCTGAAATAAAATAGCATTAATATAAATAGCACTACCATAACACCTAAAAGAATAAAATATCCGTTTTTAGCTTGCAATTCTGGCATATTAGTGAAATTCATTCCGTAAATACCTGCAATAAAGGTTAGAGGTATAAATATTGTTGCAATAATTGTAAGCACTTTCATGACTTCATTCATTTTATTGCTAATAATAGACATATACATATCCATTAAACTCCAAATCATCTCTCTATAAATTTCAATATTTTCATTAACATTAATAATATGATCGTATAAATCTCTTAAATAATCATGTGTTTTTTCTTCAACAAATGTGCTTTCAGTTTTGTTTAATTTACTTATAACTTCACGCAATGGAGAGGCAGAACGTCTAATTTTTAAAACTTCTCGTTTTAAAAGCTGAATGCTATTAATCATTTCGTTATCTGAGCTACTTACAAAAACATCATCTTCTAAATCTTCAATTTTATCTCCAAATGCCTCTATAACAGTAATATAATTATCTACAATAGCATCTAAAATACTATACATTAAATAATCTGAACCTGCTCCTCTAATTCTTCCTTTAGGAGTAGATATTCTCTCTCGTAACTCATTAAAAACATCTCCATCAGCTTCTTGAAAAGTTAAAACAAAATCTTCTCCAACAATTAAACTTATTTGCTCATATTTAAGATCATCTTCTTCTTTAAAGAAAATCATTTTAAGTACAATAAAAATGTAATTATCATACTCATCTAACTTAGGTCTATGATTTGTGTTTACAATATCTTCAAGAGTTAAAGGGTGAAGATTGTAGTGCAAACCTAGTTTTTCAATTTCTTTTACATCGTTGAGTCCGTTTACATTAACCCAAGTTATTTTACCATTCCCTTTAAGATTAAAAGCATCTTCAACACGCTTTGATTCAATTTTTTTATATGAATCTTTATCAAAATTAATTATTTCAACATGAGTGTCATCAGATTGTTTACTTCCTCTATATGACATAGTTCCTGGAGGAAGATTCCTAACCTTATATACTTTTTTTCTCTTTTTAAGTTTCATGAATTTAATTTATATTCTCTACTCTGTAGAACTTTAAAAGTATAAAAACTTTTTATCATAGGGTGTATCAATTAAAGAATAAGTATTTATTATAAATAACTTTAATTTATAAATGATAAATGTGATATTTTCGTTTTATACATATAAGGTTTGCTTTTTGAAAATTTTTTCATTAATATGCAAATTAAATTTTTACAAAAGAATACATGGGAAGACCACCTACAAGACCTATAAAATTCAGGGATGGATTTTATATCGAGATAAGAAATAAAGGAAAAAATACTGGAATAAAAATTCACAGAGACACTAAGGCTCAAATGCTTAGAACTATAAAAGAATATGAGCAATCTAAAGATGTAATTATTTTTGGAGAGTCTAAAGATGGTAAATGGGTTGAAAAAGAGCCTGTTCTTCACGTTGTTGAAGACTAAATTTTGTCTTTAAAAAACTGCTAAATCGATTGTTTTTTATTTAATTATCAAATTATTTCATAAATTGTTTTAAAATTTTAACCAACTAAAACTAATATTTATGAAAAATTCTTTGACTAAACCACCTGTTTGGTTTTGGATTGTAAGTGTACTTGCACTTCTTTGGAATGCAATGGGTGTAATCGCATATTTGACAAGAGCTTTTGCTACTGACGAAATGATTGCTCAACTAGAACCAGAGCAACAAGCAGAATTTTTAATTGAGTATCCAGCTTGGGTTACAGCAGCTTTTGCTTTGGCAGTCTTTTGCGGTTTCTTAGCATGTGTCTCTCTATTAATGAGAAAAAAATGGGCTTATACTTTGTTTATTGTTTCTGCTATTGCAGCTTTTGCACAACATGTATATATATTTATGAATGTAGAAGTTCAAAGCTACGTAATGCCAGTTATGGTTATAGTAGTTTGCTTGTTCTTAATATGGTTTTCCAAAAATTCAGTTGCAAAACATTGGATAGCATAATTTATAACTAACCAAATTTTATTTTAAAAAGGCATTAGTAAATCTAATGCCTTTTTTAATAACTATTTATGCCTTTCTCTAAGTGTCTTTACCACATCTTTTAATGTAAACCCTTTTGCTTGAAGCAATATCAAATAATGAAACAGCAAATCTGCACTTTCGTTAATAAATAAATCGTCATTATCATCTTTAGCTTCTATAACAACTTCTACAGCTTCCTCTCCTACTTTTTGAGCTATTTTATTAATGCCTTTAGAAAACAGTGATGACACATACGAGTCTTCTGGATTAAAATTAACCTTTCTGTCTGCAATAATGGTTTCCAGTTTTGAAATAAATCCGAAGTTTTCATTATTTGACTCATTCCAACATGTATCTGTTCCTTTATGACACGTTGCACCTATTGGATTCACTCGAATAAGTAAAGTATCATTATCACAATCTAATTTAACATCTACAAGATTAAGAAAGTGACCACTCTCCTCGCCTTTTGTCCATAATCGTTGTTTTGTTCTGCTATAAAAAGTTACTTTTTTGCTTTCTTTTGTTTTACTTAACGCCTCTTCATTCATATATCCTAACATCAAGACATTTTTTGTAATTGCATCTTGAATTACTGCAGGAACTAATCCATCATTATTTTTATTAAAATTTATAGTCATTATAATCGTACTTCAATATTATTTTTTTTCAATTCTTTTTTTAAATCTTGAATAGCTATTTCTTTGAAATGAAATACACTAGCAGCTAAAGCAGCATCAGACTTACCTATATTAAATGCATCTACAAAGTGCTGTATAGATCCTGCACCTCCTGAAGCTATTATTGGAATATTTAATTCTTCAGATAATTTAGCTAAAGCATCGTTAGCAAAGCCATCTTTAGTGCCATCATTATTCATCGATGTAAATAAGATTTCTCCTGCCCCACGCTGTTCAGCTTCTTTTGCCCAATCAAATAAATCTAAATCTGTTACAATACTTCCACCAGCCAAATGCACTCTCCAATTTCCTTCAATCTGTTTTGCATCAATTGCTACTACAATACATTGACTCCCAAATTTGTTTGACAACTCATTAATTAATTCTGGTCGTTTTATTGCAGAAGAATTTATAGATATTTTATCCGCACCAAATTTTAAAAGCCTATCTACATCATCAATTGAAGAAATACCACCTCCAACTGTAAATGGTATATTAACTTGCTCTGCAACTTTAAAAACCATTTCTAAAGTTGTGTTTCTTCCTTCAAGTGTGGCTGAAATATCCAAAAACACAAGTTCATCAGCACCTTCATCTGCATATTTTTTTGCTAGTTCAACTGGATCTCCTGCATCTCTTAATCCAACAAAATTCACACCTTTTACAGTACGACCATTTTTTATGTCTAAGCAGGGAATTATTCGTTTTGTTAACATTTTAAAAATGTGTTTCTAAGTCTCTTAAACTAATTTCACCTTCATATAAAGCTTTGCCTATAATTACTGCTTCACAACCGAGATCTTCTAACTGGTTAAGATCATTAATTGAAGTTACACCACCAGATGCTATTAGCTTTATAGATTGTCCATCACTATTAGAACACTCATTTATTATTTTCTTATATAATTCAATTGAAGGTCCTTCTAACATTCCATCTTTAGAGATATCTGTACAGATTACATATTGAACGTGCTTTTTTTGATACTCTTTTATAAAAGGAATAACATTTAAATGACTTTTCTTTTGCCAACCACTAATTGCGATTTTTTCATCTAAGCAATCTGCGCCAAGTATAATTTTTGTTCCACCATACTTTTCAATCCATCCTTCAAAAGTTTTAGCATCATTAACCGCTATACTTCCTCCTGTAATTTGTTTTGCTCCTGAGTTAAATGCGATATGCAAATCTTCATTAGCTCGTAATCCACCACCAAAATCAATTTTTAAGCTGGTTTTTGACGCTATCTGCTCTAACACTTTATAATTTATTATTCGTTGTGCTTTAGCGCCATCTAAGTCCACCAGATGCAAATACTCAATACCTGCTGATTCAAATTGCTTTGCTACCTCTAATGGATTTTCGTTATATATTTTTTTTGTGCTATAGTCGCCTTTTGTGAGCCTAACACATTTGCCTTCAATAATGTCTATTGCTGGTATAATTCTCATATTATAATTCTAAAAAATTCTTTAATACTTGCTCTCCTACAATACTACTCTTTTCTGGGTGAAATTGTACACCATAAAAATTATCTTTTTGCAAAGCAGAACTATAATTAAAATTGTAGCTGGTCACTGAAATTGTTTCTTTACATATCTCAGCATAGTAACTATGTACAAGATACATATATTCGCCATCAGATATGCCGTTAAAAAGCATTGATTTTAAATTTGTTATTGTATTCCATCCTATTTGAGGAACTTTTACTTTATTTGAAAAACGCTTGATGTTTGTATTAAAAACACCTAAACCTTTTGTATCTCCTTCTTCAGTATAATTGCAAAGCAATTGCATACCCAAACAAATGCCTAAAACAGGCTGTTTAAGCTTTGGTATGAGTACATCTAATCCACTTTCTTTTAGTTTTTGCATTGCATTACTTGCTTCACCAACTCCAGGAAAAATTATTTTATCTGCAGCCAAAATTTCTTCAGGAATGTTAGACAACTTTGCTTCCACACCTAAACGTTTAAAAGCAAACTGAATACTTTTAATATTTCCTGCACCATAATCTATTATTACTAATTTCATTATAACATTCCTTTTGTAGATGGTAAAATCATTTTTTCTACATCGCGTTTTACGGCCATTTTAATTGCTTTCGCAAAGGCTTTAAAGATGGCTTCTATTTTATGGTGTTCGTTTGCGCCTTCTGCTTTTATATTTAAATTACACTTTGCTCCATCTGTAAATGATTTAAAGAAATGAAAAAACATTTCTGTTGGCATTTTGCCTATCATTTCACGCTTAAAATCTGCTTCCCAAACTAACCAGTTTCTACCACCAAAATCTATTGCTACTTGCGCAAAACAATCATCCATAGGTAAGCAAAACCCATAACGTTCAATACCTAATTTGTTTCCTAAAGTAGATGCAAAAACTTCTCCTAAAGCAATAGCTGTATCTTCGATTGTGTGATGCTCATCAACTTCTAAATCGCCAATTACTTTAATATGCAAATCTAATTGTCCATGACGAGCTATTTGATCTAACATATGATCAAAAAAGGCAATTCCAGTATCTATATTGCTTTGTCCTGTTCCATCAAGATTTAGATGTATTTTAATTTTAGTTTCATTAGTATTTCTTTCAATAAAACCTGTTCTAGCTTCAGCTTTTAGAAATTTATAAATGACTTCCCAATCATTACTTTCCATGGCTATATATTTATCAAGTTCTTCGCGTTTTTCACTAATTTCATTTGTCACAAGATTGGTGTTGTCATTTATGAAAATTCCTTTTGCTTTAAGATTCTTTGCTAATTCAATATCTGTAAACCTGTCTCCAATAACAAAAGAGTTTGTTAAATCATAATCTTCAGAAAAATACTGTGTTAATAAGCCTGTCTTTGGTTTGTGAGTTGGTGCATTATCTTCAGGCAAAGATGAATCAATAAACTGATGTTTAAATTCAATTCCTTCATTCTTAAATGATTCTATAATAAAATTATGAACTGGCCAAAAGGTGTCTTCAGGAAAACTATCTGTTCCTAATCCATCCTGATTTGTAATCATAACAATTTCGAAATCTAATTCTTTAGCAATTTTGCCTAAATACTGAAACACTTTAGGATAAAAAGCTAGTTTTTCAAAAGCATCAATTTGCTTGTCTTCTGGTTCAATTATAAGTGTTCCGTCTCTATCTATAAATAATACTCTCTTCATTTTATGGATTTAAATGCATTAATTAATTTTTTGTTTTCTAATTTGGTTCCAATTGTTAATCTTAAACAGTTTTCACATAAAGGCTGATTAGTTCTATTACGAATTACGATTCCGTTTTCTAACAATTGTGAATAGCGTTTATTAGCATCATCAACTTTCACCAGAATAAAATTTGCATCAGATGGATATATTTTATTTATAAATGAAATGTTATCTAACTCTGAAATTAGCCATTCACGTTGCAGTAAAATCTGTTGAATTTCTTTTGAAACCTCTTTAGGTTTTGATAAACGTTCTATAGCTTTTAATTGCGTTAGTTCGTTAACATTATATGGAGGTTTTATTCGGTTTAATATGGAGATAATTTCTTCTGAAGCATAGCAAGCTCCAAGTCTTATTCCAGCCATTCCGTATGCTTTTGATAGTGTTTGAGTGATAATTAAATTAGGAAAATCATTGAGTTTATTTAACCAGCTTTCTTGTTTAGAAAAATCTATATATGCCTCATCAATAACAACTATGCCTCTGAAGCTTTTAAGTAATTTTTCAACTTCATTTTCACTAAAACTATTCCCTGTTGGATTGTTTGGTGAGCATAAAAATAAAATTTTACTATCTTCATTTGATGCTTTTAAAATTTGTTCTACTTGCGGCTGAAATGAATCTGACAAGTTTACTTTTATAACTTTTACTGCATTAATATTTGCAAGCACTTCATACATACCATAAGTTGGTGGTAGTGTTACAATATTATCTTGATTTGGTTCACAAAATACTCTAATTATTAAATCAAGAATTTCATCGCTGCCATTTCCTAAAAAGATGCTATCAATTTTAATGTTTTTAATTTTTGAAAGTTTCTCTTTTACTTTTAATTGCTGTGGATCTGGATAACGATTTACACCATTCTCAAATGGATTCTCATTAGCATCTAAAAACACCTTGCTCTCATTAAAGTCTTTAAATTCATCTCTAGCTGAAGAGTATGGCTTTAAAGCCTTTATATTGTCTCTTATTAGATTTTGTATATCCATTACTTTATATCTTTTAGTCTAATTGTCACTGCATTTTTGTGAGCTTGCAACCCTTCTGCTTCAGCCATAAGTTCTATGGTTTCACCAATATTAATTAAACCAGCTTTTGTTATTTTTTGAAACGTAATGCTTTTAGTAAAACTGTCTAAGTTTACACCTGAATAAGCTTTGCTAAACCCATTTGTAGGTAATGTATGATTAGTTCCAGAAGCATAATCGCCTGAACTTTCTGGTGTATAATTACCAATAAAAACAGAGCCAGCATTAATAATTCCATTTACAAAAAATGATTCATCTTTAGTACAGATTATAAAATGCTCAGGAGCATATTCATTAATTAATTCTAAAGCGATTTGGTTAGTTTCAACGTAAATTAATTTAGAGTTCTCAATTGCTTTTTCAGCTATACTTTTGCGAGGTAAAATCTTAATTTGTTTATCAATTTCAAACTTTACTTCCTTTATTAACTTCCTTGAAGTAGAAATTAATATCACCTGACTATCAGATCCATGCTCAGCTTGACTCAGCAAATCAGAAGCCACATAAGCTGGATTTGCAGACTCATCGCCTACAACTAATAGTTCACTTGGTCCAGCAGGCATATCTATTGCAACTCCAAACTTTGTAGCTAATTGTTTTGCAACAGTAACAAACTGATTTCCTGGTCCAAAAATTTTATATACTTGAGGAATTGTTTGTGTGCCAAAAGTCAATCCTGCAATAGCCTGAATACCTCCAACTTTGATGATTTTTGTAACTCCGCATAACTGAGCTGCATATAAAATTTCGTTTGCTATTTTTCCATTTTTGTTTGGTGGCGAGCACAATATTATTTCTTTACAGCCTGCAATTTGAGCAGGAACAGCAAGCATTAAAACTGTAGAAAACAAAGGCGCTGTACCACCAGGAATGTATAAACCAATTTTATTAATTGGTCTTTTTTCTTGCCAACAAAGTACACCTTGCATTGTCTCAACTTCAACTTTTTGAGTTTGTTGTGCTTTATGAAAGGTCTCAATGTTAGATTTAGCTACTTGTATGGCTGTTTTTAATTCTTTAGATACTGAATTTACTGCTTCTGATGTTTCTTCTTCTGTAACTATGTTTGAAGCTAAACTTATGCCATCAAAAAGCTCAGTGTATTTTGAAATAGCGATATCTCCATTTCTTTTTACATCATCAAAAATTTGATTGACAGTGGTTTCAATATTTTCAACGGTTTGTGTTGGTCGCTTGAGTATTTCTGACCAATCTGTTCTATTTGGGTTTTCTACAGTCTTCATATTATAATACCATATTTTCAATTGGGCAAACAAGTATACCTTGAGCTCCTATTAGTTTTAATTCATCTATTATTTCCCAGAAATCATTTTTATTTATAACTGAATGTAACGAACTCCATCCTTCTTCAGCTAAAGGCAAAATAGTTGGGCTTTTCATTCCTGGAAGTACATTTACAATATCTTGTATTTTATCATTTGGAGCATTTAAAAGCACGTATTTTGATTGTCTTCCTTTTAAAACCGATTGGAAACGAAACTTAAGCTTGTCTAATATGATTTGATTTTCTGTAGAAATTAATGGAGATACAGCTAATACTGCTTCAGACTTTAAAAGCACCTCCACTTCTTTTAAATTGTTTTTAAACAATGTGCTTCCACTAGATACAATATCAACAATTGCGTCTGCTAGACCAATGTTTGGTGCAATCTCAACTGAACCATTAATAATATGCAAATTAGCAGTAATGTTATTCTGTTCTAGAAATTGATTAACAGTGTTTGGATATGAGGTGGCTATTCGTTTTCCTTGTAAATCTTGGACAGATTTATATTTAGAAGATTTAGGAACTGCAACAGATACTTTACAAGTTGAAAATCCTAATTTTTCAACAATAGCAATTTCGCTCCCTTTCTCAATTAAAATATTTTCGCCTATAATAGCTGCATCTACAACACCATCTCTAAGATATTGAGGTATATCGCCATTTCGAAGATAAAATACTTCAATAGGGAAATTTTTAGCTGAAGCCTTAAGTTGATCTTTTCCATTATCTATTGAAATTCCAACATCGTTAAGGATTTTCATTGAGTCGTCGTGTAGACGACCAGATTTTTGTACTGCAATTTTTAGTTTACTCATTTTTTTGTTTAAATATGCTTGAGTAAACCTTTTTGGGAAGATTTCTGAATTAACAGAAATAAAAAACCCGTTTGATTTACTCAAACGGGTTTAAAAAATATCTTGGTTTTATTCAATACATTTTCAGTTCGCTTGAGAGCAAATATGAAAATGATGATGATGTAATTGAATAAAGTTCATTTCGTTTTTTTGTGTGAACAAAGATTGCTAATAATAATTTACAATTCCTAATCTTTAACAAAATTTTTATTGATTGCCTAAAATAATTGGCAATCCACTATCTCCAGAGCCAATAACAATTATTTTGCTATTTGGAGATTCAGCAAGTCTCATAGTGGCATCTATACCTTTATCTTGCAATATTTTATCTGTTAATGAAGCACTAAGTATTCTATTTGACTCTGCCTTACCTTCTGCTTCAATAATTACTTTTTCAGCTTCTTTTGCAGCAGTAACTAATCTAAACTCGTACTCTAAAGACTCTTGCTCTTGCTTTAATTTACGTTCAATAGCATCTTTTATTGTATTAGGTAAAGTAACATCTCTTACCAATACTTCATTTAACTGAACATGCTGTTTAGATAGAATTTTTTTAGTTTCTTCAAAAATCTCATCCTGTATTGCATCGCGTTTGCTTGAGTATAGTTGTTCTGGAGTGTAACGACCAACTACACTACGTGCTGCGCTACGTATTGCTGGCTGAATAACGCGTTGCAAATAGTTTTCACCTAAAGTTTGATGTAATTTACCTAAATTGTTATATACTGGTTCATACCAAGCTGAGGCGTCAATTTGTATTTCTAATCCGTTTGAAGATAAAACTTTCATTTTTTCAAATAATTCTTGCTGACGAACTTCATAAACAATAACTTCATTCCAAGGTGCTATTACATGAAAACCTTCTCCTAAAGGCGGTTGATCTGTCACTACACCATTATCAAAGGTTTTATAAAGTACTCCTGCTTCACCAGAACCAATGGTTACTGCAGATTTTGCAAGTAAAATAATTAATACAATAGCAGCAATAATTGCTGGTAATGCAACTTTGGGTAATCTTTCCATAATTTTTATTTTTTTTAAATTAATCCGTTATATTTTCTAATAAACCATTCAGCAGATAAGCTAAATGCAATAATGGCAAGTAAAAATTTCCAATCGATTAAAGGTACAACATTTTTACTGCTCTTTTGAATAGTTACAAATCGTGAATCGTTTATTAAATCATTTATCAATGCATTGGTATCATCAATAAAATACGATGTTCCTAAACTATTAGTAGCCAATTTTTGTAGTTTTGTTACATTGGCATTTAAAAATTGTTGCTCAACATTGTAGTCTAATATTTTTAACTCACCAGATTTTGATATGTTTTCATTAGTCACAGCAACTGTAAAACTATAATCACCAGCTTCTAATCCGCTTAAATCAACTTCATAACTTGAGTTTTTTAATACAAATGGAAACGTTTTAGATGAGTTATTATCTTTATTATTAAGAGTTATATTTATGTTAGCAGTAACATCAAACTCATAGTTTTTGTTAAAATATTGTGCTGATACTTTAATATCATCGTTACCATTATAAAAAGATTCGTAAGCAATGTTTAAACGACTTTTTCTCTGATTTGATCCTAAGTACTGTACTATCTTACCAATAAAATCATCAAAATTATTAAAGGACTTGTCATTAAGGTAGCTTTGGGCTCTCCATCTCCATATTCCTTCACCTAGTAAAACAGCCTCTCGTTTAGTATTATCCTCAAAGGTTGCCAGTAATGGCTCCTTTAGTTGTGTTCCATTAATGGTTTTATATAAAATAGTCTCAATTGGAACTTTAAAAACAGTTTCACCAAATTCGGATTGCAAAGGAGGAAATTCACTAAAATCGATATTATCAACAATAAAAGTTGAGTAATTTGAATTTAAAGTTGGTTGGAATTCTTCTGTTTGATTTGTAATTTTTTGATTGTAATAGGATTGAAAACTATTTAGGGAAGACCAATTGGTTTTTGTTCCTAAAACAGTAAATTTATTAAGTTTTAGTTTCTCAATTTCATCAAATACTAAGCTAAAGCTATTATTTGGTTGATATAATATAACTAATTGAAAATCATTTGATTTTAATAAATATTCATTAGGCTTTAAAATAGAAGCTTGTCGCTGCTCATTACTCTCAATAGATTTTTTTAATGCACCTAAATCTGGATGAGTAATATCAGAAATTATGGCAACATTTGTTTTTTGATCAATAACTTCTACTGCGAAATTTTTAGCATTATTAACAATATTCTTTTCATTTTCTATAGGAACTATTTCTGCTTTGTAACTACTAACTCCTACTCTATTAGCTGGTAATGTAAAACTTATAATTTGCGAAGTGTTTTGTTTACTAAAATTTAAGTTTTGAGAAAAAACAGTAGCATTGTTGCCTGAAGTAATTTTTAATTGTGTGTTTACCGAGTTATTACCACTATAGGTAGCAATAATTTCAACTGGAAATTGATTTTTTAAGTAAGCATATTTGTTAACATTCAATTGCTGGATTTTTACATCAATATATTGAATTGTATCTCCTAAAATTATTGGAAAAACCGACTGTTTAAATTTATTTGTAACAAACTCATAATCATTGCCATAAGTCTGATTTCCATCTGTAATAAAAATTGTTGGAGAATTTGTGTTTTTATAAACCTGAGACAACCTCTCAAACAACATATCAGGATTTGATTGCTTCTCTTTAAATGCTAACGAATCTGATGACTCTACCTTTTTACCAAATGTATAAATATCAAGATTAAACTTATTATTTAAGTTTACATCAGACTTTAAGTTAGCTAATAATTGCCTAGTTTTTTCGTCTTGTTTTAAATAAGAAACAGATTCAGAGTTATCGACTGCAACTATTAAGCTTGGTTTTTCATTATAATAAGTGGTTTTATCAAACTTTGGATTGATAAGTAACAACAATATTGAAAACACCGAAACAAACCTTAAAAATGAGAGTAAAACGTTTAGCTTAGACTTTATTTTAGATTTATACCAATACTGAAAAAGCGCTAATAATAGCGCTATAATTCCAGCAATGATAATATATATTAGTGTTTCTGAAGACATCTATTAAGTTAACATTCCTCCATCAACGTTTAGCGTTTGACCTGTAACATAAGCACTCATGTCGCTTGCTAAAAACACACAAACGTTTGCGATATCTTCAGGAGTGCCTCCTCTTTTTAATGGAATTGCGTCTCTCCATCCTTTTACAGTAGCTTCGTCTAACTTTGCAGTCATTTCAGTTTCTATAAAACCAGGAGCGACCACATTACTTCTTATATTTCTAGAACCTAGCTCTAAAGCAACCGATTTAGAAAAACCAATAATACCTGCTTTAGATGCTGCGTAATTAGTTTGTCCTGCGTTTCCTTTTACACCAACCACAGAACTCATATTTATAATTGAGCCTTTTCGCTGTTTAAGCATTGTGCGCTGTACAGCTTTAGTCATATTAAAAACCGATTTAAGATTAACCTCAATAACTTTATCGAAGTCTTCTTCAGTAATACGCATTAACAAATTATCTTTTGTGATTCCTGCGTTATTTACCAAAATATCAATACTTCCAAACTCAGCTGCAACGTCATCAGCTAGTTGCTGTGCCTCATTAAAGTCTGCTGCATTGCTTTGATATCCTTTAGCTTTTACTCCTAAAGCATTTAATTCATTTTCTAATGCATTAGCGGATTCTACTGAAGAACTATAGGTAAATGCTACATTAGCACCTTGTTGTGCAAACACTTGAGCAATTCCTTTACCAATTCCTCTACTTGCTCCTGTTATAATTGCGGTTTTTCCTTCTAATAATTTCATGAGTGATAATAATATGATTAGTTGTTGACCAAATATAGCAATTACAAGTTGCATGAAACAAAAAAACCTCATAAAATTAAGATGAATTTATGAGGTTTTAATACTATTTTGATGTTTTGGTTTTACCCTAAAACTTCTTTTACTTTCTTTCCGATTTCAGCAGGAGAATCAACTACATGAATTCCACATGCTCTCATAATCTTCTTTTTGGCTTGAGCTGTATCATCACTTCCACCAACAATTGCTCCAGCATGTCCCATTGTACGTCCAGCAGGTGCAGTTTCTCCAGCTATAAAGCCAACAATTGGTTTCTTGCTTCCGCTAGCTTTATACCAATTAGCTGCATCTGCTTCTAATTGACCTCCAATTTCACCAATCATTACAACACATTCTGTTTCTGGATCATTTATTAATAACTCAACAGCCTCTTTAGTTGTAGTTCCAATAATTGGATCTCCACCAATACCAATTGCTGTTGTAATTCCTAATCCTTGTTTTACAACTTGATCAGCAGCTTCATAAGTTAATGTTCCTGATTTAGAAACAATACCTACTCTACCTTTTTTAAATACAAATCCTGGCATAATACCAACCTTAGCTTCTCCTGGAGTTATAACTCCTGGGCAATTAGGACCAATTAAGCGACAATCTCTACCTTTTATATAATCTGCAGCTTTAATCATGTCTGCTACAGGAATTCCTTCTGTAATTGTAATTATCACTTTTATACCAGCATCTGCAGCTTCCATAATTGCATCTGCAGCAAAAGCTGGTGGTACAAAAATAATTGTTGTATCTGCACCTACTTCGTCAACAGCTTCCTTTACAGTATTAAAGACTGGTTTGTCTAGGTGTTTTTGACCACCTTTACCTGGAGTTACTCCACCTACAACATTTGTTCCATACTCTATCATTTGAGTAGCATGGAATGTTCCTTCACTTCCTGTAAATCCTTGAACTATTATTTTTGAATTTTTGTTTACTAAAACGCTCATTTATGATTTGATTTTATTTTTAAAACGTGACAAAAGTAAGTTTTTGACACCTATTAATAAAGTGATTTTTACTTTTATTTATGAAAATGATTTTAAGCTCGAGATTGATGTGTCTGCTAATTGGCTTAATTGGTGTCCTTTTATGATTTTACCATCTTTAACTTCCCAAATAGAAATGAAATGTGCCAAAGCTATTTCTTCATCTGGATTTTCAAATGTTGTAGCATAAGATGTATATCTAATAGTAACCAAATTATCGTCTTGTAAAAGATGACTTATATCAAATCTTACTGTTTGGTATGCCTTACTAATTTCTTCGAAGACACTTTTTAACCCATTAAAATTTAGCGCGTTAAAGCCCTTACTACTATGCCAATTTAATATACAATCTTTGTGAAAGCATCTATCTATCGCGTCTGAGCTATTTGCTAAATCAGAATCATAGAAACTTTTTACTAATTCTTTAGGAGTCATTTTGGTTTTTTAAATTTTCTAATATTTGTGGAAGCCTTCTTATTGTTGCTAATTCTTTAAGTTTAACTCTTGATTCTTCAGCAGGATAACCAAAATACGTTTTGTGTCCTTCAAGAGATTTACTAATTCCAGATTGTGCTAAAATTACGGCTTTTTCTCCAATAGTTATTCCACTTGTACTACCAACTTGTCCCCAAATAGTTACTTCGTCTTCTATTACCACACAGCCAGCAATACCAGTTTGCGAAGCAATTAAGCATTTTTTTCCAAGTACAGTATCGTGACCTATTTGAATTTGGTTATCTAATTTTGACCCTTCACCAATTGTAGTATCTCCAGTAACTCCTTTATCTATAGTACATAAAGCGCCTATATCGACATTGTCTTTTATAACAACTCTTCCTCCAGAAATTAATTGGTCATAACCTTCTGGTCTTTTTTTATAATAAAAGGCACTAGCACCTAAAATTGTTCCTGCGTGTATTGTGACATTATTACCAATTATAGTATCATCATAAATACTAACATTAGAATGAATTATGCAATTATCACCAATAACAACATTGTTTCCTATAAAGCAATTTGGCTGAATAACAGTGTTTTTACCAACTTTTGCTGAAGCTGAAATTGACGAATTTGATGATTGAAATGGTTTAAAATGTAATGTAAGTTTATTAAAATCTCTAAAAGGATCGTCACTTATTAATAATGCTTTTCCTTTAGGGCATTCTACTTCTTTATTAATTAACACTACTGTAGCTGCGGAATTTAAAGCCTTGTCGTAATATTTTGGATGATCAACAAAAACAATGTCTCCTGATTCAACAACATGAATTTCATTCATGCCAAGCACAGGAAAATCATCTAATCCAATATATTTGGTATTGATGATTTCTGCTATTTGTTTTAAGGTATGTGGTTTAGGAAATTTCAATTGTAATTACTCTTTAACACGTTCTTTATATGTTCCTTTTTCTGTTTCTATTTTTATTTTATCTCCTTCATTTATAAACAACGGAACATTAACCTCTGCTCCTGTTTCTACAGTTGCTGGTTTTGTAGCATTTGTTGCTGTATTTCCTTTAATTCCAGGTTCTGTTGCTGTTACCTCTAAAATTACTGTGGCAGGCATTTCAACCGAAAGTGGCATATTGTCTTCCGTATTAATTTGAATAGTAACAACTTCGCCTTCTTTCATTAAGTCTGGTCTATCTAAAGCAGCTTCAAGTAAGCGTATTTGAGTGTAATCTTCATTATTCATAAAATGGTAATACTCACCATCGTTATATAAAAATTGGAACTTATGAGTTTCAACTCTTACATCCTCAATTTTATGACCTGCAGAAAATGTATTGTCTAATACCTTTCCATTTGTTACACTTTTCATTTTTGTTCTTACAAAAGCAGGTCCTTTACCTGGTTTTACATGAAGAAACTCTATAATTTTATAAATATCGTTATTGTATCTTATACATAATCCGTTTCTAATATCTGATGTACTTGCCATTATTACTTAGTCGTTTTTTTTTATTAATTTGATTTGAAGTATCCTTTCATAATACCTCTGTGTGAATTTTTGATAAACTGAAGTATTTCGTCGCGTTCTGGAGTTGCTTCCATTTCTGCTTCTATAATTTCTGATGCTTGAGTGTTATTATAATTTTTCTGATATAGAATTCTATAAATATCTTGAACCTCTCTAATTTTTTCAGTAGTAAAGCCTCTTCTACGTAATCCAACAGAATTAATTCCTACATATGATAAAGGCTCACGTGCTGCTTTAACAAAAGGTGGAACATCTTTACGCACTAAAGAACCTCCAGTTACAAAGGCATGGTTTCCTATTGAACAAAACTGATGAACAGCTGTCATACCAGCTAATACAACATAATCGCCAACTGTAATATGTCCAGCAAGTGTACTATTATTTGAGAAAATACAATTATTGCCAACAATACAATCGTGAGCAACATGGCAATAAGCCATAATTAAACAATTGTCGCCAATTACGGTTTTCATTCTGTCTGTTGTTCCTCTATTAATAGTAACACATTCTCTAATAGTTACATTGTCTCCAATAACTGTTAGTGTGTCTTCATCTTTATATTTTAAATCTTGAGGAACTGCCGAAATTACTGAGCCAGGAAAAATATTACAATTTTTTCCAATACGTGCTCCTTCCATAATAGTAACGTTACTCCCTATCCAGGTACCTTCACCAATGGTTACATTGTTATAAATTGTTGTGAATGGTTCTATTACTACATTTTTTGCAATTTTAGCTCCAGGATGGACGTATGCTAAAGGTTGATTCATTTTTATAATTTTAATATTGATAATGAAGTAAAAATGTTCTCGCTATGCAATTCATTCTTATTGATAAAAAAATTGATTTAGCTCGATTCATATTATTTTACTTTTGAGATTTGTGCCATTAATTCGGCTTCAGCGCATAGTTTACCATTAGCATAAGCATAGCCTTGCATATGACAAATACCACGACGAATTGGTGTGATTAAATCACATTTAAATATTAATGTATCGCCAGGAACTACTTTTTGTTTGAACTTTACATTATCAATTTTCATGAAGAATGTTAAATAGTTTTCTGGATCTGGAACTGTACTTAGTACTAAAATACCTCCTGTTTGTGCCATAGCTTCAACAATTAAAACTCCAGGCATCACAGGTGCTCCAGGGAAATGGCCAGCAAAAAACGGTTCGTTCATTGTGACATTTTTCATTCCTATTACTCCAGTCTCAGTTAATTCAAAAACCTTATCTAATAGCAAAAATGGCTGTCTGTGTGGCAGCATATCCATAATTTGATTCACATCCATTAATGGTTCTTGATTCAAATCAACATTTGGAACATTATTACGTCTTTCGTTTTTAATCAACTTAGACATTTTTTTTGCAAATTGAGTATTAATAAAATGTCCTGGTTTATTAGCAATAATTTTACCTCTTATACGAATTCCTATTAATGCTAAATCACCAATTACATCTAATAATTTATGTCGTGCAGCTTCGTTTGGATGATGCAAAGTAAGATTATCTAAAATACCATTAGGTTTAACTGCAATGGCATCTTTTTTAAAAGCAACTTTAAGTTTTTCCATAGTGTTTGGAGACAATTCCTTATCTACATAAACTATGGCATTATTTAAATCGCCTCCTTTTATCAATCCATTTTCTAAAAGCATTTCTATTTCATGCAAAAAACTAAATGTTCTGGCATTAGATATATCTTCTTTAAAATCTAATAAATGGTTTAACGTTGCGTTTTGAGTTCCTAATACTTTAGTACCAAAATCTACCATTGTAGTAATTTGATACTCTTTTGCAGGCATAACAATAACTTCACTACCAGAATCTTCATCAGCATAAGAAACAACATCTGTTACCACATATTCTTCTCTAAAATCATCTTGTTCTACAACTCCTGCTTTTTCTAACGCTTCAACAAAAAACTTTGATGAACCATCCATAATTGGAGGCTCTGAAGCATCTAGTTCGATAATTGCGTTATCTATATCCATTCCTACTAAAGCAGCCAAAACATGCTCAGAGGTTTGTATAACTACACCGTTTTTTTCAAGGCAAGTGCCTCGTTGAGTGTTGGTAACATAATTAGCATCTGCTTCTATAGTTGGGCTTCCTTCTAAATCAATTCTTTTAAAAGCAAAACCAGTGTTTTCAGATGCTGGGCAAAACGTAAGTGTTACATCTTTACCAGTATGCAATCCAACACCTTTTAATGAGACTTTATTTAATATAGTCTTTTGTTTAGTATCTGTCTTAACTATTCCCATTTACTTTTTTATCAATTTCATTAATTTCTTTCATGATTTTAGGCAGATTTTTAAAGTACACATAAGACTTGTTGAAATCTCCATAACCAAACGCTGGAGAACCTTGCAATACTTCGTCGTCTTTAATATTTCTACCTATTCCTGATTGTGCTTGTATTTTTACATTATTACCAATTGTAATATGCCCAACAATACCTACTTGTCCTCCAATTTGGCAATTTTCACCAATTTTAGTTGAACCTGCTACACCTGTTTGAGCTGCTATAACTGTATTTTTACCAATCTCAACATTGTGTGCTATTTGTATTTGGTTATCTAGCTTTACTCCTCTTCTAATAATTGTTGAGCCTAATGTAGCTCTATCAATTGTGGTTGCTGCACCAATATCAACAAAATCTTCAAGAATAACGTTTCCTATTTGTGGAACTTTACTATATTCTCCTTTTTCATCTGGAACAAAACCAAATCCGTCTGCACCAATAATAGCTCCCGAATTCACCACACAATTTTTACCTATAATACAGTCTGAATATACTTTTGCACCTGCAAAAAGTATAGTATTATCATCAATTACTACATTGTCACCAATATAACAATTAGGAAAAATTTTAACATTCTCACCGATGCTTACATTCTCTCCTATATATGTAAATGCTCCAATATATATATTATCGCCATATTTTGACGATTTAGCTATAAATGAAGGCTGCTCAATTCCTGATTTGTTTAGCTTTATTTGGTTGTAATATTCTAATAATTTAGAAAAAGCTTTATAGGCATCTTCAACCTTAATAAGAGTTGTAGATATATTATTTTCAGGCTCAAAATTTTTATTAACTATTGTTATTGATGCCTTAGTTGAATATATAAACGGCTTATATTTAGGGTTAGCCAAAAAGGTTAAAGAACCTTCTGTTCCCTCTTCAATTTTAGAAAGATTAGAAACTTCAACATCTGGATTACCAACAATGTCGCCTTCTAAAATTCCTGCTATTTGTGTTGCTGTAAATTTCATTAAGAGCAAAAATAGAAAAAATGTATCACATTTTATCTTTAGGATAGCATATATAATATTTTGTCACTGTTTTAGAAAGCGCTTTTAAGTTCAACTGATCTGAAGCTTTTACAATATCTTCTATTTTTCCTGTTTTGAGTAATATGTTTATATGCTGATTTTTAAGTTGATATGCTTGGTTAGAAATATCTCCCATAAACACAAAGTAATCTGCCTCATGTTTAGTTATTTTATACTTATTAATTAAAGCTTCAGTATGTTTTTGGAGTTCTTCTTTTTTAATCTTCTTATTTTTTAATTTGATTTTTAATAAATCTCTATTAATTATCATATCTGATAAATTTCGAAGTACAAAATCATCATGAGTTTGCCATTCTTTCATTGCCGAAATAATATCATAATCATCTAATTTTGAGAATATTTCAAGCGTATCGTCATTAAAATTATCTAAACTTACTTCATTATTTAAAAAGTAACTTAATGCTCTACTCGCTTTCAATTCAACACCATTATTAACAAGCTCTTTTGCTCTTTTTAGCATTCGTGTTAATAATTGCTCAGCAACCAAACTTGTTTTGTGTAAATATACTTGCCAATACATTAATCGTCTTGCCACCAAAAATTTCTCAACACTATAAATCCCTTTTTCTTCTATAACCAATTCATCATCAACAACATTAAGCATCGTGATAATTCGCTCGCTGTTAATGTTTCCTTCTGCTACTCCAGTATAAAAACTATCACGCTTTAAATAGTCTGCTCTATCCATGTCTAATTGACTTGATATTAGCTGACACATGAACTTACGATGATATTCTCCTTTAAAAATTTGAATAGAAAGCGTTAAACTTGAGTTAAATTCGGCATTCAATTTCTCCATAAAACGAAGTGAAATAGCCTCATGAGATACTCCATTTACTATACTATGTTCCATAGCGTGACTAAATGGACCATGACCAATATCGTGTAACAAAATTGCAATATAAAGTGCATTTTCTTCATCTTCAGATATGCTAACTCCTTTAAAACGAAGCACATTGGCAGCTTTTTGCATTAAATGCATACAACCAAGCGCATGATGAAAACGAGTGTGATGCGCTCCAGGATACACTAGATAAGACATTCCCATTTGTGAAATTCTGCGTAATCTTTGAAAGTAACGATGTTCAATCAAATCAAAAATTAAGGCATTAGGAATAGTAATAAATCCGTAAATTGGGTCGTTAAATATCTTGAGTTTGTTACTTGTCTTCAAACTTTAAACGTTTACATTAATTTTAAACAAATATACATGAACACTATAAATATTCTTTGGGTTGACGATGAAATTGATTTATTAAAGCCTCATATTCTCTTTTTAGAGCAAAAACAATATAAGGTAACAACTTGTAAAAGCGGTACCGAAGCTCTAGAAATTATTAATGATACAAATTTTGATATTGTTTTTCTAGATGAGAATATGCCTGGGCTTACAGGTTTAGAAACTTTAAACGAAATTAAAGAAAAACGCGCCAACCTTCCTATAGTAATGATTACTAAGAGTGAAGAAGAATATATTATGGAAGAAGCAATAGGTAATAAAATTGCCGATTATTTGATAAAACCTGTAAATCCTAATCAGATTTTATTGAGTTTAAAGAAAAATTTAGATCATTCCAGATTAGTTTCTGAAAAAACAACCTCTAACTATCAGCAAGAATTCAGAAAAATAGCAATGGATTTAGCTATGGTAAATAGCTATGAAGAATGGGTAGATTTATATCAAAAACTTATTTATTGGGAATTACAACTTGAAGATATTGAAGATGTTGGAATGACTGAGATATTAGAATCACAAAAAAATGAAGCTAATCTTCAGTTTGGTAAATTTATAGAAAAAGTTTACCCAAAATGGTTTAATGGAAATGAAGATGCGCCAACAATGTCGCACACTTTATTTAAAGATAAGATTGTACCAGAGATAAGTGATAAACAACCAACAATACTAGTTGTTATTGATAATTTACGTTACGATCAGTGGAAAGCTTTTGAGCCCATAGTTAATAATTACTATAAAAAAACTTCTGAATCTGCTTTTTATAGTATTTTACCAACTGCCACACAATATGCTCGTAATGCTATTTTTTCAGGATTAATGCCAAGTGAAATGGAAAAGCTATTTCCACAATACTGGAAAAATGATACAGATGATGGCGGAAAAAATTTACATGAAGAAGATTTTTTAAACACACAATTGAAACGTTTAGGGCTTCAAAATTTAAAAACTGAATATCATAAAATAACAAACCTGAAATCAGGAAAAAAACTAGTAGAAAACTTCAAATCTCTTAAAAATAACGATTTGACTGTTGTTGTATATAATTTTGTTGATATGCTATCGCACTCTAAAACAGAAATGGAAGTTGTTAAAGAATTGGCGTCTAATGACAAAGCATACAGATCGTTAACAGTTAGCTGGTTTAAAAATTCGCCATTACTTGAAATGATTCAACAAGCACAGCAATTAGGGTTTAAACTAATTCTTACTACAGATCATGGTACTATTAATGTAAAAAACCCTTCAAAAGTTATTGGCGACAGAGACACAAGCTTAAACCTGCGTTACAAAACAGGACGTAGCCTAACCTATGAAGATAAAGATGTTGTGGTTGCAAAAGACCCAAAAGCTATTCATTTACCTTCAATAACTATGAGTAGCTCATTTATTTTCGCAAAAGGAGACATGTTTTTAGCTTATCCGAATAACTTTAATCATTATGTAAGTTATTACAGAAACACTTATCAGCATGGAGGTGTTTCATTAGAAGAAATGATTATTCCATTTGTGGTCATGAATCCTAAATAATATCCTTGTAATGCAAAAAAATCCGACGAAATACATATTTTTCTAGTTTTTCTCGTTTTTTATTCCTATAATTGCTGTTCAAAACTTTAATTTTGAATAGTTTTTATGGAAATAACCTATAACATACAAGACATAACTACAGTTGCTGAAGCAGTTATAAAACAATTGACTTCTAAAACTATTTTAATGCATGGAGATATGGGAGTTGGTAAAACTACATTTATAAAATCATTTGTTAAAGCTTTAAAAAGTGATGACGATGTTACAAGTCCAACGTTTTCAATTGTGAACGAATATGTAACACCTTCTGATAAAGTTTTTCATTTTGATTTATACAGAATTAAAGATGAAAATGAAGCATTACAATTTGGTATAGAAGATTATTTGTATTCTAATAATTGGATTATCATAGAATGGCCAGATAGAATAGAAAATTTATATCCAAATAATGCAAATACAATCACTATTACCCAAAATAAAGATAACTCAAGAACCCTCAAATTGAGCCATAATATAAGTTTAACCCAACAAAATGCTATAAAACTGCAAAAAACAGAGTAAAAAAATAACCTGAAACCATAGAGTATTCCTAAAGAGTACGGTAAAACCGTAACGTTCTTGTGGATTTAATGATTGTTTTTAACATTTGCTTATAATATATATAGTAGCTAATGATGTTATATTTGAACAAATTAATTAATTAAATCCCTTGAAATTATGAAAACTAAAAAGTACATCATCGCGATTGCATTATTTGGTGGAATGTTATTTGCAGCAGAAGCTACAAATTTAATTGACCTAAATGATCAAACAACAACACAAGCTGACAAAGCATCAATCAAAGTTCCTACAAAGGGCTAATGGAAAAATAATTTTTGGAAGTGTAATTGCTACATTTATAGCTACATCTCCTTATTTGTTTTATTTATACGAAAGTGTTCCAAAAACAAAAGTTTGGAACACTTTTTTATTTACATACCATAGTGGTTTTTACGAAAACGCAAATACTGCAATGTGGATACTAACTGGTAAAATAATCCCTTTGTTATTCTTAATTTTATGGTTTTGGACTTGTCGCCATTGGTGGTATCATGCGCTCTTAGTGCCAATTGCCATGTATTTATATCAAATTATCGCACTATTTAATGACGATAATCAGTTCATTGATGAATTGGGCTTAATATATTTAGTTCCAGTAATGGCAGTAATCATTCCATCAATTTATCTTATTAGAGCACAAATGTTTAATAAGCTTAATGATGCTGATAAATCTTTGCAAGAATTAGAAGATGAATTTAAAATTAAACCAACAGGACTTTGGGGAAAAATTAGGCAGTATTTTTAATCATCAATCATAAACATTAATTAAATAATTATTTGTAATTTGAGTTTTCAATTTAAACTTAAATGAGCAAACAATTATCACCATTTACCAAAGCACAATTACTTCCTCAAGAAGAAACTCTAGAAGTTTATAAAAAGAAAGGCGACTTATTTATTGGGATTCCTAAAGAAACCTATTTTCAAGAAAAACGTGTTTGCTTAACTCCAGATGCTGTATCTGCATTAGTATCTAATGGACATAGAGTTATGATTGAATCTGGTGCTGGTGATGGAGCCAACTTTAAAGACAAAAGCTACAGTGATGCAGGTGCTGAAGTAACAAAAGATACTGCAAAAGTTTACTCTTGCCCTATTATATTAAAAGTTGAACCACCTTCTCTTGATGAGATTCAACTCATAAATCCGCAGACATTACTAATTTCTGCACTTCAATTAAAAACTCAAAACAAAAAATACTTTGAAGCATTAGCTTCTAAAAGGATTACTGCTTTAGCTTTTGAATTCATAAAAGATGAAGATGGAGCTTATCCTGCAGTTAGAGCTTTAAGTGAGATTGCTGGAACCGCTTCAATATTAATTGCATCAGAGTTGTTATCTAATGTAAATGGAGGTAATGGGCTTATGTTTGGAAACATTAGTGGAGTTCCTCCAACAGAAGTTGTAATTATTGGGGCTGGTACTGTTGGCGAATTTGCAGCACGCTCTGCTATTGGTTTAGGTGCAAACGTAAAAATATTTGATAATTCAATAACCAAATTACGTAGTGTTCAATCTAACCTTGGACAAACATTATACACTTCTACTTTACAACCAAAAAATCTTGTAAAAGCTTTAAAACGTTGTGATGTAGCCATTGGAGCTGTAAGAGGTTTAAACAGAGCTCCAATTGTTGTTACTGAAGCCATGGTCAATACCATGAAGTCTGGTGCAGTTATCATAGATGTTAGTATTGATATGGGCGGATGTTTCGAGACAAGTGAAATTACCAGTCATGATCATCCTACATTTGAACATAACGGCATTATACATTATTGTGTTCCTAATATTCCTGCAAGATATTCTCGTTCTGCCTCAGTATCAATAAGTAACATATTTACACCTTATCTTTTAAATATTGCTGAAAATGGTGGAATAGAAAATGCGCTTCGTTTTGACAGAGGTTTAAAAAATGGGTTGTACTTTTACCACGGAATTTTAACTAACAAATCTGTTGCAGATTGGTTTGATTTAAAATTTAGTGATGTCAACCTATTAATTTTTTAATTTAAAATGAAATTTATTCATCGTTTAGGCTATTATCTTGGAGGCTTTTCTATTGGACTTATTCTTTTAGCTTTTTTTCTTCAAGGTAAAAAAACATCTTGTGATTATGGTCCAAATGCAAGAACAACAAAAAATATAGCAAACAAAAAGAAACACTATTCAATCGAAGCACAATTGATAATGCAAAAACATCAATTAGACACTTTAACCGTTTCTAATATTATTAGATATGGAAATGTTGATTTTTCTAATAGCGATACTAAATCTGAAGGATGCAAGGTTTATTTAATTGAAAACACCTATAAAGACCAAGAAGTTATATTAAGTGTTGAAAATTGTGACAGCATAGCGACTGTAAAAACTATAGCTTTTAAACAATAAACTCGGCCAAAGACCGAGTTTATTACTTAATTTTTTTATCTCAAAACAATCTTTTTGGTAATAACATTTCGATTATCTACTAGCTTTAAAAGATATATTCCAGCGGCAAAGTTTGATAAGTTTAATGTTTTAATATAAGTCTGCTCTTCACCATCAGATATAGTTTCACTATATAATGCTTTTCCTGAAAGATCATATAAATGTATACTCGAAACATTTAATAATCCTGTAATTTTTATATTCAAATCTCCAAAAGTTGGGTTTGGATATACTAAGAATTCTAAACTTTCAGAATCATCAGGCACTTCGGTATCAACACAATCATTTACAAAAACCATGACTTCATCAGTATCATAATCTAATTCATTATACACAGTTACAGTATATTCAGTATCAACCTCAGGACTGACAATAATACTTGATGTAGTTTCCCCTGTACTCCATAAAAATTGATCGCCTCCACTACTCGCTGCTGCTGTTAATGTTACAGTATTATCATCTAAACAAACAGTTACATCCTCGCCAGCATTAGCTGATACAGATTCAAATACATTAACTGTAACTTGTTTGGTATCTGCACAATTATTTATGTATCCAGTAACCGAATAAGTGGTTGTCGTATTTGGGCTTACTGCAATATTTGGTTGTGTAGCTCCATTATTCCATAAATATGTATTAGCGCCAGATACTGATAAGGTTACATATTCACCTTCTAAAATTGAAACTTCACTTCCGTTAGCTATTACTACATTTGGGTTTGGGTTAACTGTTACAATTACTGAATCAGTATCTTGTGAATTGCCTACATACGCAGTCACAGTATATGTACTTGTCGATGTCGGGTTTACAGTTATACTTTGAGTTGTAGCACCAGTACTCCACAAGTAAGTATCTCCACCTGTTGCAGTTAGTGTTGCGCTGTAGCCATTACAAATAGTTTGATCTTGTCCTGCATTCGCATTTGCAGAGTTAACAAAAACAGTAACTGAATCAGTATTTTGACATCCATTTAAATATCCAGTAACTGTATATGTTGTTGTTACGGTTGGACTTACTGTGATACTTGAACTAGTTGAACCTGTACTCCACAAGTAAGTATTTCCTCCTGTTGCTGTTAATGTTGTACTTTCTCCTAAATTAATAGTTACATCTGATCCTGCATTAATTGTTGGCGATGGATTTACTGTTACCGTAACTGTATCAGAACTTGAACAACCATTTTGAGTAACTTGTACAGAATAAGTGGTAGTACTATTTGGGTTAACATTTATAGTTTGTGTTGTTGCTCCTGTACTCCACAAATAACTACTTCCTCCTGATGCTGATAATGTTACACTTGTTCCTTGACATGTAGAAACATCAGCTCCTGCATTTGCTACAGGTATTGCATTGACCGTTACTGTAACATCATCTGTATCTGAATTTGTTCCTGTTGCATCATATGCTGTTACTGTGTATGTTGTTGTCGTTGTTGGACTTACTGATATACTTGCGGTTGTTGCTCCAGTACTCCATAAATATGTTGAACCTCCTGTTGCTGTTAAGGTTGTACTACTGCCATTACAAATTGATACATCTGGTCCAGCGTTTGCAGTAACGCTGTTATCTACCAAAAAAACGGTGACGGTATCTGTACTTTCGCATCCGTTTAAATATCCAGTAACTGTATATGTTGTGGTTACCGTTGGACTTACTGTGATACTTGAACTAGTTGAACCTGTACTCCATAAGTAAGTATTTCCTCCTGTTGCTGTTAATGTTGTACTTTCTCCTAAATTAATAGTTACATCTGATCCTGCATTAATTGTTGGCGATGGATTTACTGTTACCGTAACTGTGTCAGAACTTGAACAACCATTTTGAGTAACTTGTACAGAATAAGTGGTAGTACTATTTGGGTTAACATTTATAGTTTGTGTTGTTGCTCCTGTACTCCACAAATAACTACTTCCTCCTAATGCTGATAATGTTACACTTGTTCCTTGACATGTAGAAACATCTGCTCCTGCATTTGCTACAGGTATTGCATTGACGGTTACTGTAACCTCATCTGTATCTGAATTTGCTCCAGTTGCATCGTATGCTGTTACTGTGTATGTTGTTGTCGTTGTTGGACTTACTGATATACTTGCGGTTGTTGCTCCAGTACTCCATAAATATGTTGAGCCTCCTGTTGCTGTTAAGGTTGTACTACTGCCATTACAAATTGATACATCTGGTCCAGCGTTTGCTGTAATACCTGATTCACTTTGAGGAGATTCAACTACCCACAACAAAGGATATGAATTATTCTTTAAATTAGTATCATCCCAATTACTTGCGAATATGACTCTTGTTCCATCTCGATTTGGTACTCCATGAGCCTGATGATTATAAGCAGCATTAGCATTTAGATTGGAATTATGTTTAGCGAACCTCTCAATAGTTTGGGAATTATCCAATTTTATTGCAAAAATCTCTCTGGTGGCTTCATATCTATTAATATCTGAAGGGTGTCCTTGCTCACTAACATAAGCCCAGCCTGGCCTATTAATATTTCTAGTACTTATATGTCCTCCCCAAAGCCCTCTATCTCCATTAGCTCCAGTATAAGGGAATAAACCTTGTTTGACGCCATTGTCTAATCGTGCATAAGATAGGCTGTAACCATTTATTCCTTGGTAAGCTACATAAACCTCATTTCCTTGAGCGTCATAACCAATATCACCATGTGGTCTACCATTATATAAATGCCTTTCATTATTCATAAACTTATCATAGGACTTGATACCTTGATTAGGTCCAGAACCATCTGCATAGCCACTAATAACAACAAAATTGCCTGATTGAGAAACTGAAACCCAATCAATATTAGCAGTTCCTAAAGACCTAGTGCTTATTATGTTATCATTAAGGATATCATAAATTATCACTGTTTTATTTGCCCCACTAGTACCTATCAATGCAACATATCTATCATCATTTGATAAGTTACCTTCGTTATTACCAACACTAATCGATGAATAATTTGAAAAAGTTCTCAAAGTTGTTGTAACACCTGTGACAATATTTTTTTTAACAAAAGCTGAGTTCGCTGCAGCATCATATGTATAATTTGGCTCAGTATTACTCCATAAAGCTTTTGTGTTACTTTCATACAAGACCTGGTAAGTATTCCCATCTAAAATTTTAGAAGGAGACCCATCTGTCATTATTAATGTCCCATCAGCATTCCATGGTTGATTTTTAGCGTACCTATGTCGTAGTTTTGAACAGTCGCAACCAAAAACAGATTCATCACTAATGCGAGTTACAGTATTATTAGTTACTGAATCAGTAAAAGGTTGTAAATAGTTTGGGACATTTGTTGGAGTTTGATAATTTCCCCAATTAATTGATGAGACAGAAATATCTGGAGGATATGTCTGACCATACATGTTAAGTAGGAAAACAAAAAAAATAATAATAGATGTGCTTACAACACACCTTTTGTCACCTTTACGGCAACGAGAGTTTGGGGTATTCATTTGCTATTAATATTTGGGGCACAATATTATATGGACGAATCTAAAAAAAAATATCTATTTATCGTTTTTATGCTATTATTTTTCGATAAAAAGATATTTTTTGAAATATAATTCTTACAGTAAATGTTTTATTTGTAAGAATTATTCCAAATTAATAGATTTTTATTGATCCATATAAAACCAATCAACTGATATAATTACGTCCAAAGCAAAGATTTAGACGTTTATCAGAAAAAATTTAACACTTGTAAGAAATCTTTTATTTACTAAAAAAGACAAAGTTAGTTGGTTCTTATCTGTATAATTTTCTACTTTTAATGCATAAAATCCTCTGAGTTGGGAAAAAAAAATATTGCATTCATTATCTATAGTCTAGATTCTGGTGGAGCTGAACGCGTTGTGGCTACATTGGCCAACGCTTTGTCTTTGTATTATAATGTCACTATTGTAACATTAGTAAATGGAGAGTCTATATATCCATTAAATAATTCTGTCAAAATATTGTACTGTTTGGATACAATACCTAACAAGATTAATGCAATTATATCTCTAAAAAATAATTGTCGTCTATACTCAAATCTTAAATCTGTTTTGAGAAAACAGTCTATTGAACTTACTCTGAGTTTTATGACAACTTCAAATGTTTTGGCAATTCTTGCTTCAAAATCAATTGGCATCCCTTGCATTATTTCAGAGCGAAGTAATCCATATGTTTATACACATAATATCATTTGGAATCAATTAATAAAATGGAGTTTTCCTAAATCAAATTATCTAGTTGTACAATCGCAATTAGTGAAGGATTATTATAAAGCACTTATGGCTTCGAACAAAATCGTGATTTTACCTAACCCTCTTTCAAATGAATTAGTGAAATTAAAAGATCGATCAATTGAAAGAAAGAACATTATTTTAAACGTTGGACGATTGGATGAAAACAAAGCGCAGGATCTTCTCATTAAAGCATTTTCTAACCTCCCTAACGATGATTGGGAACTAATTTTTGTTGGCGATGGTCCATTGCTAGCTACATACAGTACACTGGTGCATCAATTAGGTATGTCTGAAAAAATAAAGTTTGTTGGAAAGACCAATGATGTTTCCATTTATTATAACCAATCTAAAATATTTGCGTTTACTTCAAAATCAGAAGGATTTCCGAATGCTCTTATTGAAGCTATGTTTTTTGAGATGCCCTGTATCTCAACCGACTGCCCGTCTGGACCATCTGAATTGATAGTTGATGGTCTTAATGGATATTTAATTCCTGTAAATGACCAAATAGCATTGGAGCGCCAATTATTAAAGCTGATGAAAGATTCTGATTTGTGTAAAACATTTGGAAACAATGCACTTAAAACAGCCTCTATATATGAAACAAGTTATGTTGTTAATCAATGGAAGCATTTAATTGATGATGTCATATGAGTTTTAGACAATTCATACCGACTTATTCAAACGAAACAAAAAGTCATTTTAAGTTTCGGTTTACTGTGTTCACTCCTGTTTATAATGCTCAAAATACGATTGATCGTGTTCATAAATCACTCTTAAAACAAACGTTTACTGATTTTGAATGGTTAATTATTAATGATGGCTCGTCTGATCAATCAGATTCAGTCATTCAATCTATAATAGAAGCATCTCCACTTGCTATTAATTACATTAACAACAAAACAAACAAACATAAAATTGCTTGTTTTATGGATGCTATTCAATTGGCAAAAGGTGAATTTCTGCTCACTTTTGATGCTGATGATGAATGTGTTCCTAACGCTTTAGAAGTATTCGACGATGAATACAATACTATTCCAGAACATTTAAAATCTTCAACATGTGCTGTCACAGGCTTATGTATTGACCAGAACAACCACCTTGTTGGTGATTCTTATCCTACAGACCCATATTACAGCAACACTTTTAAAACCTATGCTATAGACAACATTCAAGGGGAAAAATGGGGTTTTACAAAAACCAATGTATTGAGAGGTGTAAACTATACAGAGGCATTCATTAGCCATGGCTATATGCCAGAAGGGCTTATATGGAGTTTATTGGCACAACAAGGTTATCAAACCAAATACATCAACAAAGTATTGCGTATTTATTATTTGGGAATTGAAAACTCCATCAGTTCGAGTACTCAAGAGAAAGTTGCACTTGGAACCATTTCTCAATATGTTTCTAACTTCAATTGGTTTTTTGAAAACTCCTTTTTTAAAGCACCCATATTCTTCCTTAAAAATCTTTATTTTTTATTGCGAGCATCCAAATATTTAGATTTCAACCTAAAAAATTACACAACGTCCATTGATTCATTTGTTATAAAATTTTTCTTTGTACTATTATGGCCATTTAGAAAATTTCTAAAATAAAAAGCTGTCTAATTACCTAAATCTTTAAAATTGTTTTCAAAATTTGAATTCAGGGCTTTTATAAGTAACATTTTTAAAAATGCTACCATAACCAACGTTATTATTGTTGGTATCACAACACTAATTGTTAGTGGTCTTGGCTTTTTTAAAGAGATAGTTGTTGCCAACACCTTTGGACTTTCAGAGCTTCTGGATACATTTTACATTGCCATACTTGTACCAAGTTTCATAAGCGGCGTATTTTTAGGCTCATTCAATAGTGTTTTCATTCCTAATTATGTTAGCGAGCTCAAAACCGGTAAAAGTATAGGCGCTTTTCAAAGCACTAGTTTTTTAATGACAATTTTAGTTTCATTATTGTTTTTAATTATTGCTTTTCTCTTTACTGATGTCTATTTAGAAACATTTTTTAAAGGGCACACACAACAGTATTACGATTTAATAAAAGTTCAGTTTTATTATGTTGCTCCATGTATTCTGTTCTGGGGATTCTCATCTTTAATCAATGGAATTTTGACCATTGATGATGAGTTTACGTTTTCGTCACTCAATACCGTTTTTACACCTATCTCAATCATTATCTGTTTAGTCTTTTTTAAAGAACAACTTGGAACCATTGTGCTTGCTTTTGGAACGTTGATTGGCAGTTTTTTGAGTTTTCTGTTCATTTTGACAGTGGCAATAAAACGAAATATCATTCACTTACATAGGCCTGACTTTAAATCAGTTAACATTAAGATTCTTTTTAAACAATTACCAGCAAAACTATCTTCAAGTTTATTAAGTGGTATTAACCCTTTAGTCGATCAATATTTCTCAGCTCAACTTATTATTGGTTCTATAGCTGCTCTAAATTACGGAATCAAAATTCCTGCCTTTGGTATTAGTATTATTGGTGCTGCATTAGGGAATGTATTGCTCCCCTACTTTTCTAAAAATGCGATAGACAACAGGCAAGAAACTTTCAAAAAACTTACTAAAATTTTAAAATATTTAATCATAGTGAGTTCAATAGTAGTTATTATTGGCATATTTTTATCTGCTCCAATTATATCCATCCTGTTTGAACGAAATGCCTTTACTAGCTCGGACACTTTGATAGTCTCTAAAATTCAACAAATGTACTTGTTACAAATACCATCATATGTAACAGGCTTGGTGATGGTTAAATTTTTAACTTCAATCAATAAAAACAACTTTATGGTGATAGCATCGGTGGTCAATTTGCTATTGAATGTTGTTTTAAACTATATGCTTATAAAAAGTATGGGGGTTTATGGCTTGGCTTTAGCAACATCATTGGTATCAATCATTAATAGCATCATTTTATATGTTTATATTAGCAAATTAAACAAAGAATATGTTTAGTATTATAACACCTACATATAATAGAAAACATCTTATCCATCGTGTTTATGAATCGTTGATGCAGCAATCTTTTAAAGATTTCACATGGATTGTTGTAGATGACGGAAGCACAGATGACACGAAGACTTTAATTGAGAGGTGGGCGAATACAACTTACGATTTTAAAATAGAATACTACCATTTACCTAAAAATGTAGGCAAACCTGAGGCAGTCAATTTTGGACTTACTAAATGTAACCAAGAATATACCATCATAGCTGACAGCGACGATACGTTTGCTTCAAATACACTTTCCGATTTAAAAGAAATGTGGGAAAAGGCAAATTTAAAATCCAATAATATAGCAGCCATTTGGACATTGGTTACAGATGAAAATGATAATATTAAAGGTGATAAGTTTCCTGAAGATTGGTGGCAAGTCAATTTTAAGACTCGTGTTTTAGAACAAAAGGAACAATTGCAAGGTGATAAATGGCACTGTTGGAAGACAGACATCTTAAAGAAGCATCCATTATATTCTGCTAAAAAATGTCATATAGGAGAAAGCCATACGTGGAATAGAATTAATAAGAAATATGATTTTGCCTGTGTTAATATCGCTCATTTAAAGGCACACGTAACAAATGATAGCTTAATCACTTCAAAAAAGGCAAGAAAAACAGAGGCAAGAGCTGCATATTACAGCGCCTATTACTGTTTGAAAGATGTAGCAGTTAAAGATATTGCATTCTATAAATATTATAGGTCATTAGCTTTTGAATATGCTAAATCAAAAATGTTTTATTCAGATGATAAATTAAAATTATCAGTTTCAAAATATATTGCTTCATTAGTCATATTTTTGATTCAAATCCCTAAAAGAGCTCTTAAAAAACTTCTATGAAAATACTTAAATACATAGCATTAATATTGATACTGTGGGGAATGCCTAGTTTTGCTTTAGTCGCTTTTGGTGAGACTGTTGGTAGTAATGTTAGCTATTTTACATACTTCTTATTAATTGGTTATTATTTTTTTAGTAAAAAAAGACGTTTGCTTTTTCCGTTTTTAGTCTTGGGATTGGCATATTTTTTAGTTTCTGGACTCATTTTTATTGAAGACTTTGAGTTTTACATCAATGAATTTATCAAATATCTTATCATAATTATTTGTGGAGCCGAATTAGCTAGGAACACTACAAGGGCAGAATTATGCTTCTTTTTATTTTTGGGGTCAATAAGCATTTTGGTCCATTCTTTATTTTTTGTAGATGGTTATGGTCGTTATAGTGGATTTTATCTCAATCCTAATGGAGCAGCTTTTGTAAGTTTAATAGGCTATTGTCTCACTTTTAGTATTGAAAATAAAAAGATTAAGTACCTATTTATTTTTCTCTTTACATTTACAGGTATCTTAACTTTCTCGAGGTTCTTCTTTTTGATGTGGCTGTTCATTAGTGTTCTTTCTGTTTTTGGAAACAGAAAGAATGCTCAAAGTTTAATTATTGGTGGTGTTGCCATTGTTTTATTGTTAAGTGTAGCAACCATTTTACAAGTGAATACTGAACGATTTTCCATTTTAGAAAGCTTATTGAGTGGCGATACACAAGCATCATCTGGACTATCTGAAGATTCAAGAACAGAGCAATGGACTAGTTATATAGATGACATTTATAAAAGTCCTATTGTTGGAAATGGTTACAAAAGTTTCAGCGGTATCGAAGATATCAAACAAGGTGTTCACAATTCATATTTAATGACCATTGGTGAAGCAGGTATAGTTCCCTTCATTTTATTGGTATACACGTATGTTTTAATGCTCATAAAAAGTATGAAATATGTAAAATACCAAATTTACAAACCATTTGTTGCTATTACTTTATTAGCCATTTTAATGGTAATGCATAATTATTTTAATAACGAATTTATCTTATTTATCTCCATTTGGCTTTTTGTACATCTAGACCAATATCAAACAAAAGAAGAACTAGAGATAGAAATCCAACCAAATCAAATTTAGTATGTGTGGAATTTACGGGACAACACTTCATTACAGTGAAGATCAAATAAAGACAAAGCTACAACGAACTGCTTTTAGAGGCCCAGATAAAATGGGTTGGCAATTTTATTCGAAGGAGGATCAAAATGTCATTTTTGGACACAATAGGTTATCTATTATAGATTTAGACCCACGTTCTGACCAACCTTTTACATATTACGACCATATACATATTGTGTTTAATGGAGAGATCTATAACTTCAAAAGCATAAAAAAAACACTGATACAGAAGGGATACGAGTTTCATACCACAAGTGATACCGAAGTCATGTGTGCTGCCTATCTAGAATATGGCAAAAATTGTGTAGATCATTTTAATGGCATGTTCGCTTTTGTAATTTATGATGAAAAAAAACAACAGTTTTTTGGTGCTAGAGATCGCTTGGGCAAAAAACCTTTTTACTATTATCATAATGGAAAAGATTTTGAATTTGCCAGTCAAATTTCATCCATTCAGTTATTTAATAACCAATTAACGACTTCAGAAAAAGCCATTGCCTATTATATGGCTTGGGGAACCATTCCAGATCCACAAACCATTTTTAATGAAGTACAAAAATTATTACCTGGACATTTCTTTACTTTGGATTTATCAACTGGAAGTTTTAAGTCTGAATGTTATTGGGATATTGATTATCATGGGAAACATCAATATAATGGCACTTATAAAGAAGCAAAAACAGAGTTGAGCAATATTCTTAAAGATGCTGTATCTAGTCGTCTATTTGCCGATGTACCAGTTGGCGTGTTTCTATCAGGAGGTGTCGATTCGTCATTAGTTGCTGCAATGGCAACACAAACTACGCAAGAAAAGATTAAAACATTCTCTGTAAAATTCAATGAAAAAGGATTTGATGAAAGTGCCTATGCACAGCAAGTGGCCAATCATTTACAAACCGACCATCATGTTATTGAGTGCAATTATGAAGAAGGCATTGATCTAATCAAAAACTTTTATCAATTCTACGACGAACCATTTTCTGATTCTTCAGCAATTCCATCGATGCTTTTAGCAAAATATACGCGAAAGCAAGTGACAGTTGCCCTTTCTGGTGATGGTGGTGACGAAAGCTTTATAGGCTATCATCGTTATAATTGGATACGTAAAGGAAGCCATATTCACCGATTACCATTAGCATTTAGACAATTAAGTGCAAAAATATTAGATCTGTCTCCAAACTATAGACATAAAGTCATCGCAAAAGCACTACGCTTTAAGGGTGTTGATGATGCCTATTTGGGAGCTATGACTGGAGTCGATCTATCATGGATAAAAACCAACGTCGATTATAAAGATGTTGAAGAATTAAAATATTTATTTCACAGAAATAAAAATCTTTTTGAGCGTGTTTCTGATTTTGATATCAAAACATACCTTAACTGGGACATTAACACCAAAGTAGACAGAGCAACCATGGCATATTCCTTGGAAGCTCGTGCGCCACTCATGGATCATCGAGTTGTTGATTTTGCACGCTCCTTGCCTACCTCTTTCAAATATCATAAAGGAAACCAGAAGCGAATTCTAAAAGATATTTTATACGAATCGGTTCCTGAACATATATTTGATAGACCAAAAGCTGGATTCACCATGCCATTTTCAAAATGGTTTAAAGAAGATTTAAAAGATTTTGTATTGACTGAACTCGATGATGAAAGCTTAAAATCCATACCTTGTATTGATGTTGAAGAAGTCAAATACCGAATCAAACAACACATGGATGGCTCTTGGGATAGATACCCATTGATTTGGCGATTATTGGTTCTTAAACAATGGCTAAACACCAACGGAAAAAATATCTCCATTAAATAATTATGTCTTTAGCCAAAATCAACATTACTTTTATTTTGCCTTCACTAGTCGCTGGTGGAGCAGAACGAGTCATGTCGCTTGTAGCACAAAACATTGATAAAACCCGGTTTAATGCCACGCTATTGGTTATTGGTTTTGAGAAAGACAAAGCCTATTCTATTGAAGACATAAAAGTGGTGTATCTAAATAAAACTAGAGTTTTACATGGCATCCCCAAGTTATTCGCTTACATTTTTAAACATAAACCTTCTATTGTTGTAAGTTGTATGACGCATGTCAATATTCCTGTGGCATTGATTCTGTTGGTTTTTCCAAAGTTAAAACTAGTCACACGTGAAGCGAATATCAAGAAAGTAACAGCTTTATATCATCTTTCAAATAACTCATGGTCACATAGACAATTACTGAAAATTTCGCATCGCCGAACCAATAAAATTATTTGTCAATCTAAAGATATGGCTGATGAAATGATATCTGAATATAATGTTTGTCCATCAAAAATTGAAATTATCAACAACCCAATTTCTGATGAATTCAAAACCAAAATTGAGAATAAATCGAATACAATCACACAATATATTACTGTTGGTCGCCTACATGAAGAAAAAGGTCATGTCCGAATTTTAAAGATCTTATCGCAACTATCATTTCCTTTTCAATATCATATTATAGGAGATGGAGATGAACACACTTTCATATTAAAAGAAGTAAAAAATTTAAAATTAGAAGACAAAGTACATTTTACAAAATACACGAATGAAGTTTCAAAACATTTACAGCAAAGTGATGTTTTCCTTCAAGGTTCTTTTGCAGAAGGATTCCCTAATGCACTTTTAGAAAGTTGCGCAGTTGGTACGCCTGTTTTGGCTTTTGAGGCTCCAGGTGGCACCAGTGAGATTGTAGAGCATGGTATTAATGGTTTTTTAGCTAAAGATGAAACCGATTATTTAAACTATTTGAATCTCATACATCACAACTCGCCTTTTGAGGCTAAAAAAGTGAGTTATTCTGTCACTAAAAAATTTGATAAAAATACGATTGTAAAAAAATACGAAGATGTATTTTTACAACTCACAGAACATATCTATGAATAAAAAACCTAATTTAAGTATTCTAACTATCGATTATGGAGCCGGAGGAGCAGAGCGTGTTATTAGCTTGCTGTTAAAAAAGCTTAAAAACGATTTTAATGTCACTTTGGTTATTTTTTATGATATTGTACATTATGACCTTCCAGATGGTGTAGATTTAGTTGTTCTTTTACCAGAAAAAAAGAATACAAAAAAACTTTATATAAAGATATATGATTCTTTTAAACTTATCTTTAGGTATAATAAATTTATAAAAGAGAACAACATAGATATTTCCTTTGCCTTACTAGCTCAACCCAATATTATTAATGGTATAATGGCTATAAAATATAAACATTTAAAAACAATAATAAGTGAAAGATGCTATCCTAGTATAGTTTATAAATACAATAGATTTTCTATGTCTATGACTAAAGTGTTAATCCCTATGTTTTATAATCGAAATGATGCATTATTTTCTAATTCGGTTCATATTAATGCAGATTTAAAGGAGAATTTCAGAGTAAAAATTCCTATGTCAGTCATATATAACCCAATTGAAATAAATGAAAAAACAAGGGTAATTCCTGAAAGTATTAAATTTAAAAGTACACTTAAGATTGTAAATGTTGCAACAATGGAACCTAGAAAAAATCAAAAGCTTATTCTAGACGCTTTGTATCAGTTACCAAAAGGTGAATATCACCTTACCTACTATGGTATGGGACACTTGTTTAACGATTTATTCAAACTACGTGAATTTTATAATCTCAATAAACATGTTGATTTTGCTGGAAAAGTAACTAATATACAGGAGTATCTTATTCAAAATGACTGCTTTGTATTGTCATCAGAAACTGAAGGTTTTCCAAATGTATTACTTGAAGCATTGTCAGTAGGACTGCCTTCTATATCAACTAATTGTCTATCTGGTCCTTTAGAGCTTTTGAATGATAATAAACCAGTAAACATAGAAAAAGGAGAATTCTATAAAGCTAAATATGGAATTTTAATTAATGAAGGTGATAGTGATGGCTTAAAAAATGCATTAAACTACTTTAGAAAACATCCTGAAGAAAGACAGCGTTATAGCCAACTTGGATTTGAAAGAGCTAAACATTATAACTTGCCAGAAATATATAATCAAGTTAAAAGTTTATTAAATAATTAAGCAAATGTGCGGAATTAATGGTGTTATATATAAAGCAAAAATAGACGATGCTACTGTAAGACAACAACTTACACTAATGAATGATTTAATTGTTCATCGTGGTCCTGATGCTGATGGCGCTTTTGCAAAAAGTACTGATTCTTATGCTGTTGGCATGGCTATGCGTCGTTTATCTATTATTGATTTGAGTACAGGAAACCAACCTATGTACTCTAATGACAACTCTGTTGCAATTGTTTTTAATGGCGAAATCTATAATTTTAAAATCATTCGTGAAGAGCTAGAACAACAAGGTGTAAGCTTTACAACTCATAGTGATACTGAAGTAATTTTAAAACTTTATGAAACCTTTGGAACAGATGGTTTTAGTAAACTAGACGGAATGTTTGGTTTTAGTATATATGATTATAATAAAGGTAAAGTATTTATAGCTCGAGACTTTTTTGGTGAAAAACCTTTGTATTATACCAATAGTGGTAATCAGTTTTATTGGGCATCAGAGTTAAAATCAATAATAAAAAGCCTTAAAACTAAGCCAGATATATGTAGAGAAGGATTGAATCTCTTTTTTAGGCTTACATATATTCCTGCACCTTACACAATTTATGAAGGTATTAATAAGCTAGAACCAAATAATTATTTAGAATATGATTTAAAAACATTTGAGTTTAAAATCAATTCAATTTATGATACTACTCCTCTGCCTAAATCAAAATTATCATTTGAGGCAGCAAAAAAAGAAGTAAAAAATAAAGTATACAAAAGTGTTGAAAGCCGTTCAATTTCAGATGTTCCATTAGGCACATTCCTTTCAGGAGGAGTCGATTCATCAGTTGTATCTTATTGTTTAGCTGATATGAGCGACAGCAAGATTGATACATTTTCTATTGGTTTTGAAAAAGCTTCGTATGATGAAACAGATAAATCTCGTGTTGTTGCAAAGCTTATTAATAGTAACCATCATGAGTTTGTTATAAGCGAATCAGATTTAAAACATAATATCGACGACATACTTTTAAACTTTGATGAGCCTTTTGCAGATTCGTCTTCACTCCCAACCTATTTGGTATCAAACAAAACCAAAGCACACGTAAAAGTAGCTTTAACTGGAGATGGTGGTGATGAAGTTTTTGGAGGTTATAACAAGTATTATATCGGAAAAATTAATAGTCGCTATACAAGCCTTGTACCAGAATTTGCACATAATCAAGTTAATAAAATAGCTTCAAATTTACTCAAACGAAAAGATGACAATAGAGGTATTAAGTATAAGTTAAACAAGATGTTAAATGCTATAGATTATAGTGATGGCTACTATTGGGATATTATCTCTTTAGGTTTTGAAACTAACGACATCAATACCCTTTTGAGTCCAGAATATCAAAAGCCAAACATCTTTAATTATTACAAAGAAAAGACAAATATATCGAGCCCAAAATCTTTAAACGATTTCAGAACTATTGACAGACATTTAAGTCTTGAAGGTGATATGCTTGTAAAAGTTGACAGGACAAGCATGCTCAACTCACTAGAATGTAGAGCGCCATTTTTAAACAGAGAGCTGTTTGAATTTACAATGAGCTTACCAGAGAACTATCTTCTAAAAAAATGGAGCAAAAAGCACATTCTAAAAGAATCATTTAAAGATGTATTTCCAAGTGGCTTTTTAGAAAAGTCTAAACAAGGATTTGGAGTTCCTGTTGGCGACTGGCTTCGCCAAGGTTTAAAACAAGAACTTTTAGGTTATATAGATTCTGCTTTCTTGATAAAGCAAAATATTTTTAGTGTACAAGCCATTATTGAGCTAGTAGATAATCATTTAACAGGAAAAAAGGATAATACTTTTAAAGTTTGGGCATTTTTCTGTTTTCAAAAGTGGTATACAAAAACATATAAACTATAGTGTTTTGAAAAAACTAATCCGCATAACTACTGTTCCTTCCTCTTTAAGAACCCTCTTAAAGGGACAGCACAGATTTATGAATCAACATTACAAAGTGATTGGTATTTCTAGTAGTGGTAAAGAACTTGAGGAAGTAAAAAACGATGAAGGCATTGAAACCTATATAGTTGAAATGACACGCTCAATTACACTTATTAAAGATTTAAAAGCTGCTTACAAACTTTACAAATTCTTCAAAAAAGAAAAGCCTTTTATTGTACATACACATACACCAAAAGCAGGTACTGTTGGTATGTTGGCAGCAAAATTGGCAGGCGTTCCTCACAGATTACATACTATTGCAGGTTTACCATTATTAGAAGCTAGAGGTGCTAAACGAAAATTATTAGACACAGTAGAAACCTTTACTTATGCTTGTGCTACACAAATTTTGCCAAATTCTTATGGATTAGAATCCATTATTTTACAAAATAAATACACCAACCCTTCAAAACTTAAAGTAATTGGTAAAGGAAGTTCAAACGGTATTGATGTAGCACATTACGATTCAAAATTAGTTTCAGAGCAAACAAAAACAGATTTAAAGAAAGAGTTACATATTTCTGACACAGATGTTGTATTTATTTTTATTGGCAGAATGGTTAAAGACAAAGGCTTAAACGAACTTGTTTCTGCTTTTGATAAGCTTTCAAAATCAAATAAAAATTACAAACTTATTTTAGTTGGTCCTCATGAAAATCATTTAGATCCATTATTGCCAGAAACCGAAAAACTAATAGAACACAATAAGCAAATACTTGCTGTTGGCATGCAAAAAGATATTAGACCTTATGTAGCCATTTCACACGTATTAACTTTCCCAAGCTATCGTGAAGGATTTCCTAATGTTGTCTTGCAAGCTAGTTGTATGAATTTACCTTGCATAGTATCAGATATTAATGGATGCAATGAAATAATTGAGCACAATGTAAACGGATTGATTATTCCTGTAAAAAGTGAAACAGCTATACAAGATGCTATGCAGTTTATGATAGATAATCCTGATAAACGAACAGAAATGGCAAATCAGTCTCGAGTGAGAATTGTTGAACGTTACCAACAAGAATATATTTGGAATAAACTATTAAAACTTTATAAAAGCCTTGAATAAATGAAGATTTACAGTCATTTTTTTAAACGATTTTTCGATTTAATATTAGCATCAATTGGCTTTATTATCTTACTGCCTTTGTTTTTAATTGTTTGGTGTGTATTACTTATAAAAAACAACGGAAAAGCATTTTTTTATCAAGAAAGACCTGGTAAAAACGAACGTGTATTTAGAATTATAAAGTTCAAAACCATGAATGATAAAACTGATGAACATGGAGAATTGCTTCCGCCATCAGATCGATTGACTAGAACAGGGAATTTTGTTAGAAAATATTCACTTGATGAAATTCCGCAGTTATTAAACGTTATTAAAGGTGATATGAGTTTAATTGGACCAAGACCATTACGCATAAGATATTTACCTCGTTATAACGATTTTCAAAAACAGCGACACAATATAAGGCCAGGAATTACAGGTTGGGCTCAAGTAAATGGCAGAAATGCAATTAGTTGGGAGCAAAAATTTGAGTTTGATGTGTGGTATGTAAAAAATATATCGCTACTTTTAGATATTAAAATTATTTTTTTAACCTTTTATACAGTTTTTAAAAAAGACGGGGTTTCTAGTATTGATAATGATATTGTACCAGATTTTATGGGAACGCATACTAAAAACGAAAACAGATGAGCACCAATATGTTATTCACATGCGTAGGACGCCGTAACTATTTGATTAATTACTTTAAAGAAGCATTAAATAATCAAGGCAAAATATTTGCTTCAGATGTTGATGTTAATGCTCCCGCAATGATAGATGCTGATGTGGCTCTTGTCGTTCCAAATATCTATGACGCTAGCTATATACCAACGATTATAAATTTAATCAAGACACATAATATTAACGCAGTAATATCTTTAAATGATTTTGAATTACCAATACTTTCAAAACATAAAAAATCGATAGAAACTCAAACTGGAGCAAAAATTATTATTTCTAGCGAAGCTGTGATTGATTTAGCCTTTGATAAACTGAAAACAGCTAATTTTCTAAAAAACATTGGACTTAATACTCCAAAAACATTCGATAGTCTAGAATTAGCGATATCAGAGATAAAAAAAGAAAACCTAACATTTCCATTAGTTGTAAAGGATCGCTGGGGAAGTGCATCAATGAATATTAATTATGCCGAAAATATTGAAGAACTGGAATTGATATACAAGTATTTGTATTTAAGACTAAAAAACTCAACCAATGCCTTAGCAAATAAAGATGAAACTAACATTCCTTTAATAATTCAAGAAAAAATAATTGGAAAAGAATACGGAATAGACATATTAAATGATTTTGAAGGCAACTATGTTGGAACATTTGTTAGAGAAAAATTAAATATGCGATCTGGTGAAACAGACCGAGCGGTATCTGTAATAGATGAAAAATTTAATGATTTAGGTAAAATCATTTCAACACACTTAAAACACTATGGCAATTTAGATTGTGATGTGTTTGTTAGTAATAATAAAATTTACGTACTCGAACTAAACCCAAGATTTGGTGGTGGTTATCCATTTTCACATGAGGCTGGGATTAATATAGCTGCTATATATATAGAATGGATAAATAATAGAATTAACATTTCTAAATTTAATAATTATAAAAGCGAGGTTATGTATTCTAAATGTGATAGAATGTTAAAAAATTCAAGATAAATAGATAATAAAAATGGCTCCATATAAAAACATATTAAAACCAATTTTTGATTTCGTTATTGCGATAATTAGTTTAATTATTAGCTCCCCAATATTCATTACACTTATTATCATTTTAGTTATCGTTAATAACGGAAAACCTTTCTTTTTTCAAAAAAGAGCTGGCAAAAATGGTAAGACTTTTAGTATCATAAAGATAAAAACAATGAATGACAAAAAGGACATACACGGAAAATTGTTGCCATTCAATGAGAGAGTTACAAAAATAGGTGCATTTATTCGCAAATATTCGCTTGATGAAATCCCTCAACTTATTAATATCATTAAAGGAGATATGAGTTTAATTGGCCCAAGACCTTTGCATCCAGAATATTTACCTTTATACAACAAAGTACAAGCTAGGCGACATGAAGTGATGCCAGGAATTACTGGATGGGCACAAGTAAATGGGCGAAACACAATAAGTTGGGAACAAAAATTCAATCACGATGTTTGGTATGTTGACAATCAATCATTTGTATTGGATATAAAAATTTTGTTTTTGACCTTCTATAAAGTTATTAAAAAGAAAGATATTAATAATTCTGTCAGTGCTAATATGCCTGCATTTAAAGGAGCAGATGTTGAATAAAGAAATTGGATCAAGTTTTTATTTACTGGATGATTGCGATAATGAATTAATAGCATTAAAGCAAAACAAGATACCTATGTCGTTTGATAAATTCACTATTTATCATACAGGTAGAAATGCATATCTAGCATTATTAAAGGAAATTTCAAATAAGCAAAAAATAAATAAAATCTGGTTACCAAGTTATTTTTGCCACAATGTGATAAACAATATTTCAAATAATTTTAATAATGTTGACTTTTACTATATAAACCCCTTCAGATTAAATGCCAAGCTTAATATTGAGCAATTTGCCAATCAAGAGGATGTTGTAATTTTAAATAACTTTTGGGGATTAACTACTTATTCTTATAACCTAAACCCAAATGATAAACCTATTATAATTGAAGACCATTCTCACGGATGGTTAAGCAAACAATGCATCAAAAGCAAAGCCGATTATTGTATTAGTTCTATTCGTAAAACCTACCCAATCCCTTTAGGAGGAATCACTTGGCAACCTAACTCAAATTTCCCCCTCAACTTTTATGAAAACACAACTGATAAATTTGCTATAAAAGCCTGGGAAAAGCTTAATGAATCAATGTCGCAAAAGAGAAACTTTATAAAGGGTAACTCTGAAAATTTTAATAAAATTTATTTATCGCTTTTAGAAGAAGGTGAATCATTCGTTTCCAAATCAAATTCATATACAAAACCAAATGATTCTATCACAAACTATATAAAACATTTCATCGATTTAGATCCTAACATTTGTAAAAAAAACAATTTACAATATGTATATAAACATTTAAAACAGTCTGACCATTTTAAGGTCATTAAACGAAGAGGATACATAGCATTTGGGCTTTTATTAGTATTTAAAGATGAAAATCTATTTTATTCATTTAAATCTTATATGATTTTAAACAACATATATCCAGCAAATTTATGGCCTCAAAATGATTTAAAAAGTAATTGGAAACATCTTTTCAACATACACGTAGATTTTAGGTATAGTTTAGATGATATGAAATTTATAGTAGAAACCATCAATAATTGGAATCAAAAAAATTATGGACAGAGTAACTAAACAAGCAAATAATCCTTACCAATATAAGCGAAAACTCACGTCTTTCAATAGAGCAAGAGATGCGTGGAGCTCTATAATAGAGAAGTTTATAAAGCAAAATACAGATGCTACTGTCATTCTACCTGCATATATTGGATGGTCAAAAAACGAAGGTAGTGGAATTTTTGATCCAGTAGACAATACTAACATTCCATTCGCATTTTATGGCTTAAACAAACATTTGCAAATTGATTTTGAAGACTTCAAAAAAAAAGTCAAGACAAATACCAACCCAATTGTTTTATTAGTTCATTATTTTGGGTTTCCAGACTCTAACTATGATGAAATTGCTAATTGGTTAGATGAAGAGAATGTGTTTTATGTAGAAGATTCTGCACATGCAATGCTTACCGATTTAATTGGTGGAATTTGTGGCAGAAAAGCTGCTTACAATTTATTTGCACTCCATAAAATATTGCCATTAGAGACAGGCGGCTTATTAGTCGACAACCTAAAACAGAATCTCGAAATAGGCAGAAATCCTTCAAGCCTAACTAATACCCATAGTCTTGAATACGATTTCAAATCAATTTATGATAAAAGAATAACTAACTATAAACTTCTAATAAATCACCTAAAAGACATTAATGGAATAACTATTCTGTACCCAGAGTTGAAAGAAGGTGTTTGTCCACAAACTTTACCTGTTTTAATTCATGACACTAATAGAGATGCTATTTATTTTGAAATGAACAAAAGAGGATTCGGATTTGTGAGTTTATATCATACTATGATAGAGCAGTTAGAAAATTCGACCTTCGAATCAGCAATTTACACATCAAAACATATAATTAACCTTCCTGTCCATCAAGACTGTGAAGAGGCTGATTTAGTTGATATGATTAAAAATTTTAAACTAGTATTAAACAACGGTTAGATGCAATTAAAAATTTTAGATTTAAGCAATACTAATGATGTTCATCTTTATAATGAAGTATATAACTCCATTAAAGAGAAAATACCTTATTACAGAGCTGAATTTATTGATACTTTTTCTTTAGGATTAAAAAACACCTACTCTTTTTTATTTAGCGATGGTTCTAACCACATGATCATAATGCCATTTCATCTTCGTGAAATTGAGTATCATGACACTACAAAATATTATGATGTAATATCAACTTATGGTTATAGTGGTCCATTATTTAATGACACTGTCACTGATACAAGCATAAAACAATTTTGGAGCAAAGTTGATGAATGGTATGCCCAAAATAATATTGTTTCAGAATTTATTCGATTCAATTTAGGTAACAATCATTTATATTATTCTGGCACTTGTAATCCAACATTATTAAATATAAAAGGAAATCTTTTAGAGCCAAATACTCAATGGGAAAATTATGATAGAAAAGTTAGAAAAAATGTAAATAAAGCTATTAAACATGGTTTAAGAATTGACATTTATTATAGAAATATAACTCCTATTATATTCGAACATTTTTATAATATCTACATTGAAACTATGGATAGAGCAAATGCTTCTAAAGAATATTATTTTTCAAAACAAAAAATTGAATCTTTCATTGGCTCTCTTAAAGATAATTGTGCAATAGCAATTGCGTATAAAGAATCAACACCTATAGCATCAGAATTAGTGTTATTATCAAAATCAAATATGTATTCCTTTTTAGGAGGTACGCGATCAGATTATTTTAAGTTACGCCCCAACGATTTACTAAAAGATAAGTTAATTAATTGGGCTTATACCAATGGGTTCAAGCACTATATTTTAGGTGGTGGCTATGGAAGTAATGATGGAATTTATAATTTCAAGAAAACATTTTTTCCAAATGATGTAGCAATATTTTATACAGGTAGAAAAATAGTTAACAAGAACATTTATAACCAGCTTTCCAATATAACAGAAGAAACACCAAATACTAATGATACTTTTTTTCCTTTATACAGGAAATGAAATTAATATTATACTTTTGTTTAAAACTACGAACCACTTAAATACAGCCCTATTATGATTAACGACGGACATCTAGTAATCTCTTTAGACTTTGAACTTCATTGGGGAGTTTTTGATGTGCGAACCGTTGAAAGCTATAAAAACAACTTATTGCAAGTACGACCAGTGATTACCAGAATGATAGGGTTAGCTGACGCTTATGATGTTAAATTAACATTCTCAACTGTTGGCTTTTTATTTGCTGAAAACAAAGAAGAACTTAAAAAATACCTACCTAAAAACAAGCCTACCTATAAAAACCAAAAATTATCACCTTACCCTCTACTCGACTCAATAGCTGATACTGAAAATGAAGACCCATTTCATTATGCAAAATCGGTTATCAATGAGATTAAACAAAATGGAAATCATGAAATTGGCACTCATACTTTTAGTCATTATTATTGTCACGGATTGGGACAAACCGTTGAACAGTTTGAAGACGATTTAAATTCAGCAATTGCAATAGCAAAAGAAATGGATATTACTCTAGAGAGTATTGTGTTTCCAAGAAATATGATAAATTCAGACGACCCTATTGACAAACCATATATAGATGTTTGCTATAAAAAAGGAATCAAATCATTTAGAGGCAAAAAAAAAGCGTATATGTATAATGTTCACTCAACAAAATTTTATCACAGTTGGTATATTTTTAAATTATTAAGGATTACTGATGCTTATTTGAATGTTTCAGGAATCAACACTTATAGAGTAGAAAAATTCTATAAAAAAAATAAGATACTCAATTTACCTGCTTCCATTTTACTTCGAAATTACTCAAGCCTATTATCGTTTCTAGAGCCATTAAAGATCAAACGAATTAAGAGAGGTATGAAATATGCCGCTAGACACAATGAGATGTTCCATATTTGGTTTCATCCTCATAACTTTGGCACTCATACAGACAAAAACTTCAAAAATTTAGAAATGATTTTTAAACACTACAAAGAGCTAAACAAAAAATACGGCTTTAAAAGTGAAACAATGACTGGGCTTACTAACAAAATAACAGCTAAACATTAACTAAATACATTAACGACAAAAACTGTTTTTGGTCGTGTTTATTTGGTTGTTCTTGTCTAATTAGCTGATATTTAATCAAAATTTATCTGTTTTAGATGTATTGCATTCACATATTTAGTAACTTTAATATGTGTTTATTATGGAATTAATAGTTAAGTTTTATGTCCCAAGCTCCCTCACTAGACATGAAAATTGAATAGTAATAAACTTACTTAATAGTAACTTATGAATACTAAAATATGGTTATCTTCTCCACACATGAGTGGTAAAGAGCAGCAATATATAGACGATGCTTTTAAATCTAACTGGATTGCTCCTTTAGGGCCAAATGTAACTGGTTTTGAAAGCGACATTAAAAGTTATTTAGGAGAAGGTAGTAATGTAGCTGTATTAAGCTCTGGAACAGCAGCCATACATTTAGGATTGGTTTTACTAGGCGTTGCAAAAGGTGATGAAGTTATTTGCCAAAGTAAAACATTTTCTGCATCTGCAAACCCAATAGCATATTTAGGTGCAACTCCTGTTTTTGTTGATAGCGAAAGCGACACATGGAATATTTGTCCTGAACAGCTAGAAATAGCAATAAAAGACCGAATAGCAAAAGGCAAAAAACCTAAAGCAATTATTGCAGTTCATCTATACGGAATGCCTTATAAAGTGTCTGAAATTAATCGTGTTGCAGAGGCTTACAATATTCCTGTATTGGAAGATAGTGCCGAAGCACTTGGTAGTACATATAGAAATGAAAAATGTGGTACATTTGGTACAATATCCATTTTGTCATTCAATGGTAACAAAATCATTACCACTTCTGGTGGTGGAGCTTTAGTTACTAAAGACAAAAGTATAAAAGATAAAGCCGTGTTTCTTGCCACACAAGCTAGAGATAATGCTGTAGAGTATTTGCATTCTCACATTGGTTATAATTATAGAATGTCTAATGTTATAGCAGGAATTGGTAGAGGGCAAATGCAAGTTATAGACAATCGAGTTGAGTTAAGACGACAAAACTATAATTTTTATGAGAGCCATTTAAAGAACATAAATGAGATTACTTTTTTAAGTGAGCCTAAAGGGCACTTTTCTAACAGATGGCTGTCTTGTATTTTAACTAATTCTGAAAAAACAAGAGAAGGATTAAGAATTGCTTTAGAGAAAGAAAACATTGAAAGTAGACCACTTTGGAAACCAATGCACCAGCAACCAGTATTTTTGGAATGTCCAAAATATTTAAACGGTGTATCTGATGACTTATTTAAAAAAGGATTATGTTTACCTAGTGGCTCTAACCTAACTGATAATGAGAAAAATAGAGTTTTATCAACTATACAAGCCTACTTTGATAACTAATGATTGAAATACTACATAAAATATCGCAAAAGTATGCATCTAAATGGCTTATAATGCTATTAGACTTACTTGTTGTGCTTTTTACTTTTTTTATAGCGTATCTTATTCGTTTTAACTTTAGTATTGATTTCGATATAAAACTTTTACTTAATCAACTTCCGTTTGTAGCATTAGCAGCATTTATTAGTTTTTTAAGTGTAGGTTCTCACAAAGGTGTTGTTCGTTTTACAGGTTATAAAGACATAATCAATATTATTATTGGTGTTAATATACTGGCAACAATACTGATTATTTCTACATTTTTGAGTAGAAAATTAAATTTCGATGACGTTTTTAATATTTCAGGGTCAATAATTTATATACACTTATTATTAAATATTCTTTTTCTCACTGGGTTTAAATTATTTATTAAATCGTTGTATAACAACTTAATACAAGACTTTAAAACCACCAAAAGAGTATTAATTTTTGGCGCTGGAAATGCAGGAATGATTACCTACGACGCTATTAATAATGATTCAAAAAACGGTTATGAGGTTATTGGTTTTATTGATGATAATGAACAAAAAGTTGGCAAAAAAATCAACCTATTAAAGGTTTATAGTCTTGATAAGATAAATAAGAAGTTTGTAACAAATAATGACGTAGAAGAGGTTATTATTTCGGTTCAAAACATTGAATCGTCCAGATTATTACAAATTACAGGACAATTATTTGCACTTGGCTTAAAAGTAAAAATTGTACCTCCTGTTCAACATTGGATAGATGGTGATTTAAGCTTAGGTCAGATTAAAGAAGTTAATATAGAAGATTTACTAGGCAGACAGCAAATCTCAATTAAAAACAGCGCATTGATTGATGAGTATGATAATCAAATCATATTCATTACAGGTGCAGCTGGATCTATTGGAAGTGAATTAGCTCGTAAAGTTTCAGAATATCAATACAAAAAACTAATACTAATTGATTCTGCTGAATCTTCACTCTATAATATTGAGCAAGAGCTAAACAGAAATGAGAAATCTAATTTCACAGCTGTTGTTGCTGATATAAGAGATTACAATCGTATGGAACAACTGTTTGATTTATATAAACCAAAACTTGTTTTTCATGCCGCAGCCTATAAACATGTTCCATTAATGGAAAACAATCCTTATGAAGCTGTGAGCGTAAATATTATTGGAACAAAAAACATAGGTAATCTAGCTGTAAAACATGCTGTAAATAAATTTATATTAATATCAACTGACAAGGCAGTTAACCCAACTAATGTAATGGGAGCTACTAAGCGTATTGCAGAACTTTATGTAAATTGTCTTAAAGGAAAAGGGCAAACAAAATTTATCACCACTCGCTTTGGTAATGTTCTTGGCTCTAATGGTTCTGTCATCCCTTTATTTAAAAAACAAATCGAAGCTGGAGGACCTTTAACAGTTACGCATAGAGAAATTTCACGTTACTTTATGACCATACCTGAAGCTTGTCAGTTAGTTCTTGAAGCAGCAACCATGGGTCATGGTGGAGAAATTTTCGTATTTGACATGGGTAAATCAATAAGAATTTACGATTTGGCCATAAATATGATAATTCTATCTGGTTTACGCTTTCCTGAAGATATTGATATTAAAATAACCGGCTTAAGACCTGGTGAAAAAATATATGAAGAGCTACTAGCAGATGGTGAAAACACAAAATCCACTTATCATGAAAAAATAATGATTGCAAAAACCAAAAAAATTAATATTTCAGAAATCGAAAATAAAATTCAAAATCTCTGCTTAGTTAATACAAAAATTCAAAATCTAGAAATCGTTTCCTTAATTAAGGATATTATTCCTGAATATGTATCGAATAATTCAGCTTATGAAGTACTAGATACTAATCACAATAAATAACATAATTAAACGTCAATAATATGATAAAATTAAACCTAAAATATCTAAAAACTGTTCTTTACACATCTATTTTTTCATGTATTGTATTAACTTCCTGCACTTCTAGAAAAGAATATATTTACTTTCAGGATGAACCTTTAAATGAAACAAAGCTAATTGATTTAGTTCCAGAAATTAAATACCAACCTGACGATTTGCTAACTATTGATGTAGCAGCTTTAGACCCTGATGCTGTAAGGCCATTTAATTTACCCGCAGTAAACTATAGTGAGTCAGTTATAAGCGCACAAGGCACTCTAAAAATGCAAACTTATTTAATAGATAATAATGGACATATTGAGTTTCCTGTTCTAGGTACTATAAAAATTGGAGGTCTAACTAGAATTGAAGCAACTGCAATGATGAAAGAGAGACTAACTGAATATATAAAAGACCCTATAGTAAATATAAGGATAGCAAATTTTACTATTACTGTAATAGGCGATGTAAATAGACCAGGTACTTACACTATCCAAGATGAACGAGTTACACTTCCAGAAGCTTTAGGCTTAGCTGGTGATTTAACTAACACTGCTACTCGTACTAATTTGTTTTTAATACGTGAAACTAATGGTAAAAAACGTTTTGCAAAATTAGATTTAACCTCAATAAATATTGTAAATTCACCTCTTTACTATCTAGCACAAAATGATGTGCTTTATGTTGAGCCAAATAATGCAAAAATTAGATCTTCAAATTACAACCCTAATACTGGCATAATTATTTCTGCAGTAGCAACTTTAGCTACAATTGCAGCAATTTTGGTACGTTAATATAAATTATTTAAGTTATGTCTCAAAACTCTTTAGATACAAAGGAAAATATAATTACAGTTGTTGATTTGTATGTCTCAAAATGGAAAATTATTTTATTATGCTTACTTATATCAATAACTGTAGGTTATTTGAAAGTTAGATACAGTACATATGAATACCAAGCCAATGCATCTATTAAAATAAAAGAAGATGAGAACTCGCAAAAACTTTCTGAAATTTCTGCCGTCCAAAATTACGGCCTCTTCTCTAATAATTTCACTAAAGTAACAGATGAGATAGAGATTATTAAATCTAGGTCCATTATAAATAAAGTGGTTAAGGATTTAGAATTAAACATTAGTTATTTTGTAAGTGGACAAGTTAAAGAAGAAGAAGTTTATTTAGAACGACCTGTGAATATTAATTTTATTATGAATGATTCATTAGTCGAAAATATTAATACCAATTTATTTATCTCCATAATTTCTCCTCAAGAGTTTGAATTATCTGATGTAAATAAGAAAAAAATATATGATTTTTCAAACGCTAAAACATCAATCCATAGCTTCGGCAAGAAAGTTAAAAGTAGTTTTGGTGAGTTTGTAATAACACCTAACATAGGTAAATATGGATCAGAAATTGGTTCTCACATTGAAATTAGAATAAGACCTGTAAATACTTTAGTTGAGACTTATCTTCAAAAGATTAAGATTGAATCTAATCAAAAATCTAACGTTTTAAAGCTATCTGTTACAGAAAATAATAAGGAAAAAGCTAGGTTGGTTTTAAATAAGTTGATAGAAAAATACAATGAAGATGTCATCAACGACAAAGAACAAATTGTAAAAGTAACCTCTGATTTTATTACCAATCGTTTGTCTGTGGTGTCCAATGAGCTAGAGCAAGTAGATTTCACTGCAGAAACCTTACAAAAAAACAATCGTTTAACTGCATTAGCTTCGCAGTCAAATATTTACCTTCAAAGCGAGCAATTAAACGAGGAAAAAATCATCAATACCTCAAATCAATTACAGTTAATTGATTACATGAGCGAACATCTTTCTGAAAACAATTCTAATTCAGATTTATTACCTGCAGATGTTGGTATTGCAGATAATTCTGTGGCCCAAATTACGAAAAGTCATAATGAACTAGTATTACAACGAGATAGAATTCTTAAAAATTCGAGCGAAAAAAATCCAACAGTAATAAATCTTAATAATCAAATTAGTGCATTAAAGAATAATTTAAATCAAAGTTTAAATAATCTAAAATCTGCCAATAAGATTACGCTCAATAATCTTAATCGTGAAAGCTCTAGGCTGGGTGGACAAATTTATTCTGCTCCTGGTAAAGAAAGACAATTTAGAGATATTAAACGTCAGCAAGATATTAAAGAATCTTTGTATCTTTATTTATTGCAAAAACGTGAAGAAACAGCTATTACACTGGGCATGTCTTCTCCAAATGCGAAAATTATTGACTTTGCCTACACATTTAATGACCCTGTTAAACCTAAAAAACAGATTATTTACTTATCTGCCTTTTTATTAGGGTTAATAATCCCAATGTCATTTATATATATTAGAGATTTATTAGATAATACTATACATGACAAATATGATGTCATGAAAATATTAAGTGCGCCATACATAGGTGATATACCAAAATCAAATAACAAACCACGTTTGATTAAAAAAGTAGATTATTCACCAAAAGCGGAAGCATTTAGAATACTAAGAACTAACATTAACTTTTTCCTTCAGAATAACGACGAAAAATGTAAAACTATATTTGTAACCTCGACAACAAGTCAAGAAGGAAAGTCACATACTTCTGTAAATTTAGCAGCTTCACTGTCTTTTTCAGAAAAGAAAGTACTTTTAATCGAAACTGATATTAGAGTCCCTAAAATAAATGATTATCTAAATATTGAAAAAAAAGTTGGCCTAACAGATTTTATTTCTGACAAATCATTAACTATAAATGCAATTACCAATAAAATTAAAGATAATCCTTATTTAGATATAATTGCATCTGGAACCATACCTCCTAACCCATCAGAATTATTAATGAGCGAGCGTGTTAAGTTTCTTTTTGAAAATGTAAAAAAAGATTATGATTATATCATTGTAGATACAGCTGCTGTTGGATTGGTAACAGACACTTTATTGATTAGTAAATTTGCAGATATGTTTTTATATGTAGTAAGTGTAGATAATGTAGATAAACGTCAATTACATATAGCGCAAACCATGTATACAGAAAAACGCTTACCAAATATGTTAGTTTTACTAAACGGAACAAAAAATAAAAAAGGCTATGGTTATGGCTATGGTAATAACCCTAAAACAGTAAAAAAATGGTATAGCTTTCTTAAAAAGTAATTAACTATTATTTTTTAGAAAAAAGCCTTTTAGGTAAGTACTTTAGCTTTGTGTACAAAGAATTAACATTCTTATCTCTTAAGAATTGCTTAAACTTAAAATGATATATAACTCCATTTGCTAATATAACTGCAATTGGAGATTTTTTGTCATATATAATATGATGGTCATAAAAATACTCTGTACTAGTCCAACGTTTTTTATAATAGTTTTCGCCTTTAGAAAAATCTAAAATGTTTACTTTATTCTCTAAACACCACTCTATCAATTTATAGATTTCAATATTTCCTATATTCATTTTATTAAAATCTACATCAAATGTTCGTATAGAAACCATTAAAGCATCATTATATAAAAAGTTAATCGACATAGCAATAGGTTGCTCGTCATTATAAATAACATTAAGCACAACTTTTTTATCTAGTATTAAAGGATAGATTAACTCTTCATAAAAATCCCACATTGGTAACACTGTATTAAAAGTGTTTTTCTCGTCAAAACGTTTACTAATTAACTCTCTAAACGTTTTCATTTCTTTCGCATAATTTTCTTTACTAATGTTTCCAAAATATACTTTATAGCTGATGTTATAATTTTCGTCTAATTGTTTTAAGCTTCGTCTAAAATTATATCTGCTTTTTGAAGAATTAAAATTTGCATTCAAAACATCATCAATACCATTAAATGCTTTTAAATCTGCATAAAAACCATTGTATTGTCTTACTTTTTTTAATACAATATTAGAATGATGCGCATTATTAAGTTGAAAATAACTAGGCACATCATAAAGCAAAACTACTTTTCCTTTATAATCGCTTGCTTCATTATTTATACTATAAGAAATTCCGTTAGTAAAATTCTTTCCCAGGTTAATATATAATGGAAAGTAGCTAGATTTAGTAAACTTTACACCTTCAATAAAATTTAAGGATTGTGTTTTTTTATGCTTGTTATAGTAATTAGTCCATGAGTTTTCAAAAATTGAAGATGTAAATGGATTTGAACTCATTGTAACGGTTTTGCGCTTTGATATTAATTTTTAATTATAGCGAAAATAATGAAAGTTTATATATAGCCCTACTTTATACTTTTAAATACCATTAAACTAGGGTAACTCATAGTTATAGTTTTCGTCTGTTTCGCTCTTGTTTTAGTAAATTAAGCTCTCTACTTGTTTGACCAGCAACTGAAGTATTCTCTTCTGCTCGTCTAATTAAATAAGGCATAACATCTTTAACAGGTCCAAAAGGCACATATTTAGCAACATTATAACCATTGGCGGCTAAGTTAAAGCTTATATGATCACTCATGCCATATAATTGTCCAAACCATACTCTGTTGTCACTTTTAGAAATATTCAGCTTATTCATCAACTCCATTGCCAAATAACAACTTTCTTCATTATGAGTTCCTATAAAAAGTGAGATTTCATTTAAATTCTTTAAAATGTAATCTAATGTTTCATTGAAGTTAATATCTGTTGCCTCTTTTGTTACACATATTGGAGACTCATAGCCTTTATCTTCAGCTCTTTCGCGCTCTTTTTCCATGTAAGCACCTCTAACTATTTTAAGACCAATTTTAAAACCATCACGCTTTGCACGCTCATGTAACTGTTTCAAATATTCTAATCTTCCACATCTGTAAAGTTGTAAGGTGTTATATACAATAGGAATATCTTTATTATACAAACGCATCATATCTTCACACAAATCGTCTGCAGCATCTTGCATCCAGCTTTCTTCAGCATCAATCAATATTTCAACATCTTTCTCTTTAGCCAACTTGCACACTGTATTAAAACGTGCTACTACTCTATTCCACTCTTGAGTTTCTTCGTCACTAAAAGGTTTTCCTTCGCCTTTTTTCTGATAGAGATGAAAACGTCCAAAACCTGTAGGCTTAAAAACCACAATTGGCATAGCTTCCTTTTCATCAGAAAAATTAATGATTTTTACAATTTTTTGCATTGCATCATCAAAACTCTGCTCTTCTTCCTTTCCTTCTACCGAAAAATCTAGTACTGAACATACACCTTTAGTGTACATTTTGTCTATAACATTAATACAATCGTCTTCGTTTACACCTCCGCAAAAGTGATCAAACACAGTAGAACGTATTAAACCTTCAACAGGTAAATGCGCTTTAAGTGCAAAATTTGTAGCAGCAGTGCCAATTCTAACTAAAGGTTGATGAGATATCATCTTAAACAAAAAGTAGGCTCTTTCAAGCTCTAAGTCACTTTTTAATTGAAAAGCAACTTCGGTATTATCAAAAAGTCGTTTTGTAGTCATTGTTAAAAATAATAACAAAAATAAATATTCATAGGCTATTATTTTAGTAAAAACTGCTTATTTTCATTGTCTGTAAAAAGGAACGCTAGATACATGAAGTCAATACACACAAAATCATATTCAATTCACTTTAATTCAAACTGTTATACTGAGTTAAACAGCTATTTAGATGCACATCATTTTTCGAAAATATTCATATTAGTAGACACCAATACGCATAATTATTGTTTATCTGGTTTTATGTCAAATCTAAATACTGCCACTCCAATAGAAGTTATTGAAATTGAATCTGGTGAAGAAAACAAAACTATCGACACTTGTGTTGGTGTATGGAATGCTTTATCAGAACTTGGTGCAGACCGAAAAAGCTTAATGATAAATCTTGGTGGTGGAGTTGTAACCGATTTGGGTGGTTTTGTTGCATGCACTTTTAAACGTGGTATAAAATACATAAACGTTCCAACTTCACTTCTAGCCATGGTTGATGCTTCTGTTGGCGGAAAAACTGGTGTCGATTTAGGTGCTTTAAAAAATCAGATTGGTGTTATAAATTCAGGTGACATGGTGTTGATTGATACAGCATTTTTAGACACTTTGCCGCAAAATCATTTAAAGTCTGGATTTGCTGAAATGTTAAAACATGGTTTAATATATGACTTAAAGTACTGGAATAAGTTAGTTGACTTATCTAAACTAACAATGAACGATTTAGACGAGCTTATTTACGAATCTGTAATCATAAAAAAAGACATAGTAACTAAAGACCCTTTAGAAACTAACGAGCGTAAACACCTTAATTTTGGACACACTTTAGGTCACGCTATTGAATCTTACTTTTTAAGTGAAGACAATAAAGAAGAACTACTACATGGCGAAGCTATAGCTATTGGAATGATTTTAGAGTGCTATTTATCTGCTGAATTATTAAAATTTCCAAAAGAAGATTTAGAACATATAAATCTGGTTATAAAAAAGATGTTTAAAACAGTTGATATAAAACCATCTGATTACGATCCAATTATAGAGCTTTTAAAATATGATAAGAAGAACGAACATGGTAATATCAATTTTGTTTTATTAGAAACTATTGGAAAACCTAAAATTGATTGCATTGTAGATAACGAACTCATATTTAAAGCCTTTGAGTACTATAAAAATAATTTAGAGCTTGAAAATAATTAAAAATATAGTGTACATTAGTAAAATAAATAAATCTAAAAACCTTAAATTCATCAAAATGAAAACAATAAAACACCTTACAATTTTATTACTCCTATTAGTTTCAACTAGTACCATAAGTCAAACGCTAAACAAAGGTTTTGTTAAATACGAAATGATTAGTGATGATGAAGATATGGCTATGATTGGAGCCATAACAATGATTAATTATTTTGATGAAAATCAATCTGCAGTTGAAATTAACATGATGGGTGGATTAATGATAACAAAAGTGTACACTAAATATTCAAACCCAAATGACTTAATAATGACCATGGATGCTATGGGTCAGAAATATGAAATAACCGAAATTAAAGATAAAGATGCCACAGGTAATGCTTTTGGACAACTAGATAATATTGAGTCTGTTAAATACGACAAAAAAGACACAAAAGAAATTTCTGGGTATAAATGCCATAAAGCAGAAATAAAATATAGTGATGGAAAAACTGCTGTGTTTTATATCACTAATAAAATTAGCCAAAAGGCAATGCAAAATCCTAATCAAAAAGTACAGCTTGAAGGATACCCTTTAGAAATGGAAATTACTTCTGAAGAAGGCGTTGTAAAAATAATAGCCACAGAAGTTTCAAAAAACCTTCCTTCTGGTAGTTTTATTGTGCCATCTGGTTTTGAAAAGGTAACTATGGAAGAATTTCAACAAAAAATGGGTGGATAACCTGTTTTTCTGTGATTAGCTGTGTGAAATCTGCTATAATTTTCAGTAATAAATAAAAGACGACTTATTATTGCGGTTGAGTTTCTGAAAAGAAATTTAACCGCAATTAATTATACATGTTGTTATACACAGTACTTTTATTTCCATTTTTTTATTAATTCTGTCATTCCTTTTTCAATTCCACTATAATAATCTCCTTTTTTAAACTCGGGAATAATTGTTTCATCAATAACTTTTTTACAAAGCTCATCTGTCAGAATTTTTTCAGTCCCATAACCTGTCGAAATTCTAATTTCTTGAAGATTTTTACTGAATAGAATTAATAGTCCATTATCCGTTTCTGAATTCCCAATTCCCCATTCATTTGCTAAATCCGTTGAATAATCACTAATATTCTCATATGGTTCAATTGAGTTTACCGTAACAATTGCAATTTCACGAGTTGTTTTTTCCTCATATTCAGAAATTATTTTTGTCAGATTTGAAATTTGAACATCATTAAAAACTTTTTCATAGTCTGACACAGAACCAATCGGAAATGGGAAATCACCAATACTGCCTAAAACCAAGTCAGATTTAGTTTCAGAGTATTCTTTTTCATGTTCAGCCCAGGCTTTTTTTGAATTGTAAGCTGCAAAAGGAACAGCAACAAAAGCTGGTAAAATATACGATAAGAGAAAATACAGAATCCCAACAGAACCGATTATTATTAATATTTTTTTCTTCATTTTATTTTTCCTCGGTATTGTATACAACTTATTTTAAAACTACAAATACCTTTCCTTAATCACATTACAATGATATGCTTCATGACCAATAATAATAAACCCAATCGCTCTAGCTGAAATTGGACTGTTACTTGCAGTTCCTATATGTTTTAGCATATCATCAGAGAAGCTATTAAATAAAGCTATTGTAGCTTGCCTAACAGCTTTATATTCTGCAAGCAAACTTTCTAATGTTCTTGCGTTAGCATTACCAGTTAAAGCATAATCATTTTCTTCAAATCCTGGCAAAGCTGTTTTGTCATTTCTTGCAACTCGCAAAGCTCTGTAAGCAAATATGCGCTCTGTGTCTATAATATGCTGTATAATATCTTTTACTGTCCACTTACCCTCAGCATATCTGTATTCTAGTTTATCTTTAGGTATAGCATTTAAAAATGCTTCGGTAATTGCGTGATTAGATTTTAAACCTTCCTTTAGGTTTAGATTAGCCGCTTTAGCTATATAAGTTCCGTAATACGGATTATATTCTTCTGGAGAAAGATTGCTTGTAGTCATTTCATGAATTTAAAAACATAAATGTACAAAAAACCCTTTATCAAATAATCAATAAAGGGTTTAGTTAGTTTTTACGTTTATATTGCTTATAAATCGCTAAAAATATTATGCATTAATCGCTTTTTATCATTAATACTCTCTTCTAGAGATATCATAGTTTCTGTTCTGTAAACACCTTCTATATCGTCTAACATAAAAATAATGTCTTTAGCATGTGTTGTGCTTTTAGCCCTAATTTTACAAAATATATTAAACTTACCTGTAGTGATATGCGCAACAGTAACAAAAGGAATTTCATTTATACGAGCTAAAACAAACTTCGTTTGTGAAGTGTTTTGCAAAAAGATACCAACATAGGCTATAAACGAATATCCTAACTTCTTATAGTCTAATGTTAAAGAAGAACCCTTTATAATTCCAGCTTCTTCCATCTTTTTTACTCTAACATGAACAGTTCCAGCAGAAATCAACAGTTTTTTTGCGATATCTGTAAACGGAACTCTTGTATTATCAATCAACATATCTAATATTTGATGATCGATTTCGTCTAACTTAAATTTCCCCATTTTTTGTCTATTTGTAAAATTATACACAAAAATAATGCAATTCCACTGATAATATTGCACGTAAAAAGCAAAATTTTACAAAATAATTGAGAATATTTCATTGCCAATGTAAACGAAATCGTTTTCGTTTCCTTCAGCTATATTTTTTTTATTAGAATTTAGAACCGTTTTCTCTTCAGCATCTATTTCATTATGTCCGAAAAAATGTTTCAAATCTGAAATTTGTTCAACTTTAGGTATAAATTTTAGTTCATTATCAACTAAAGTCTCTTGGTATTGTATGGCAATGTCTAAAATCTGCTCTTTATTATCCAATTCCACCTTAGCATTACGGATAATTATATCATAAAATCGCTTTTCATTTTCTGGAATTTTAAAATAATCTTCATAACCTTCTCCATCTAGTTGATTAGAAGCTATATAATGAATTGCAATAAGCAAAGATTGAAAAATATACTCTCTTACTACTTCCCTATTATAATCACCTTCAAAATGACCAGCTTCAAACAAAACAGTTGGTACATTATAGCTCTGAAATGTATCACCAACACAATTTATATTAAAAGCATCATCGTAAATACCTACTTGCTTTGGTATCTGTAATTGCAGATTTTTATTCATTTTAACTATAATCGCCATTGCAATTTTACGATTATCAGTTACTGTACAAGCTTCATCTTGTGCTGGAGCAAGAAAAGACACTGTAGCAGGTTTATTTATGTTTCCTGCACTAAAAATAGTACGCTGACCATGCAAATTAAAACAGAAGCCTGGCTTAAACTTATTAAAAAAGTTACGCAACGCGACGCTTTCTGGCTGCGAAAGATCCTGAGCATCTCTATTTAAATCAATTTCATTAGCATTTAAGCGCGTATAAGCCTTTGCGCCATCCGGATTAAGCATTGGAATAATAGCAATTGTACAAGCTTTTAAAATCGATTTAATTTCATTTTCTGATGAATCATTAAAAAGATTACATAAATCTAAAACTGCTTTTGTGGTTGTGCTTTCGTTTCCATGCATTTGCGACCACATTAAGATTTTAGTTTTACCAGAACCAATTTTTATAACAGAAATATTTTCACCTAAAACGGATTGACCAATAGTTTCAATTAAAAAATTATCACTGTGTTTTTTAATTAACGGCTTAAGATGTTGACTAAAAATATAACGACCATAAAGCGCTGTTTCTTTATGTGTTTTGAAGAGATTTTGTAGGAGTTGTAAATTCATGTATTAAAGTTGTTATACAAATGTAAACAATTAAGAATTTACAATTGTAAACATTAAAATTTAATAAATGTGTATACTTATGTAAACGTCATGGTGCTAATTAAACATGTTTTTATACTTGAAATTTTTGACGATTATTACTAAATATTTATATTATTGTTTTTCAGTTGTTTAATAATCATTATATGTAGTTTTAATTTAACACTAATACGATTTATATGTTAAATATGTTTACAAATTCACGTATAATATTTACATTTGTAACACAGTAATCTAAATTTTAAAGTTTACAATGATAAACAGTGATGATTTTGCTAAAAGACTACAAAAAGTCATCGATTTTTATGGAGAATCAGCTTCTTCTTTCTCTGAAAAAATTGGTGTACAGCGCTCTAGTATTTCTCATATTTTATCTGGCAGAAATAAACCGAGTTTAGATTTCGTTATGAAAATTTTAGACACTTTTCCTGAAGTAGAATTATATTGGCTACTAAATGGTAAAGGAAATTTTCCTTCCACTACATCTTCAGATATACCTGAAACTAAAACTCCAGAAATTCCTTTTGAGGAAAAAATTGAAGTTCCAAAAAATATAACTCCTCCAGCAAACAACAAAACGATAGAAAGAATCGTCATTTTTTATACTGATGGAACATTTAAAAATTTTAATAAAGAATAGCTTTCTTTTACTAATTTTGTGTTTCAAACTTAATTGATGAAATTTTTTACTTATTTACTCATTTGTATTGTCTTTGTTAGCTGCTATAACAAAGAGCGTAATTGTAAAGATTATAAAACTGGTACTTTTGAATTTACTTACATAGTTGATGGTGTTGAAAAATCTGGGAGATTTATTAGAACTGATTCGTTAAATATAGATTATTACGAAAATAAAATAGATTCTGCTTCTGTACGATGGATAAATGATTGCGAGTTTATTCAGAAAACAATTAACCCAAAAAACATGGCCGAAGAAAATGCCATTCATTTTAAGATATTATCAACGACAGACAGCACTTACACTTTTGAATATAAATTAGCTGTAAAAAAAGCAAACCAAAAAGCACGCGTAGAACAAGGAACAGCAAAAAGAATAAAATAATATGTTAGATTTTTTACTTACCAGCGATGCCATAATGGCTTTACTAACGCTAACTTTTTTAGAAATAATTTTAGGTATTGATAATATTGTTTTTATATCTATAGCTGCAAACAAACTGCCAGAACATCAACAATCTAAGGCTACAACTATTGGGCTTGTTTTAGCTATGGTACAGCGTATTATATTACTCTTTTTTGTGTCTTTTTTAATTGGACTTAAAGAACCTTTTTATACTATTGATACTTCATGGTTACATATAGCAATTAGCTGGCAAGCTGTAATTTTATTTGTTGGTGGATTGTTTTTAATTTATAAAAGCACATCAGAAATTCATGAAAAAGTAGAAATGCCTTTGCATGACGAAAATGAATTGAAGGGTAAAAAAATTAAATCGCTTTCACATGCTATTACTCAAATACTAATAATAGATTTTATATTTTCAGTAGACTCTATACTTACTGCTGTTGGAATGACAAATGGTTTACATCCAAACCATAATTACACACTTATACTAATGATTATTGCTGTAGTAATATCTATTGGTGTTATGATTGGCTTTGCAAATCCGATACGTAAATTTATAAACGAGCATCCAAGTATGCAGCTATTAGGTCTAGCATTTTTAATTTTAATTGGATTTATGCTTATTACTGAAGCAGCTCATTTATCGCATACCAAGTTTCTTGGTAATGAAGTTGGTGCAATACCAAAAGGGTATTTGTATTTTGCTATTGCATTTTCTCTATTTGTTGAGTTTCTCAACTTTAGAATACAGAAAAAACATAAAAAATAATTAAAAAAGGTGTAATTAAAAAATTACACCTTTTTAGTTTTATCTATTGTTATTCTTTGTTGCAATTCGGTATAAATAATAGGCTATTAAAGCTAGCAACACTATTATGATGATTCTACCCATAATATTAAGTTTTTAATTTATTTTAAAATAGTTTTACTTGGCCATTTTCATCTAACTCATCATCATCATTAGATGTGTCATTTACAACATCATCTACTTCTACTTCTTCCTCATCAATAACATCAATTTCTTCAGCAGGTACTTCTTCTGGAGCTTCATAAGGTAACGACTCTAATAAATTCACTTGCTTTATTCTGTCTGTAGTTAATTGGTTACCAAGTGCTTTTATTCCTTTTACAGCTATAAAATCTTCAAAGTTTAACTCTAAATTATCTTTCTGATCTTTGCCTCGTTCTTTATTAAATACAATTTCTGCAATTGGTCTCCAGTCTGTTGATACAATTTCTAATTGAGATTTACCATGATCAGAAATAAACAACTCTTCTTTGTTCTCATTTTCAATTAAAAAACGCTTAACAAAATAACGCTCCTTTTCACCATCATAATACAAAGCAGAAATAGGCTTTTTAGGCACCCATTTTTCCAACACAATCATATCATCGTCAAAATGCGTGGTCAATTCAGGTAAAATAGTTTTTATTAGCCCAGATTGTGTAATAACTAATAATCTATCTTCTCCTCTAAACTCACCAATAAGTTCACCTCTACCATCTACATTAAGTCTTTGCACAGCATCATCAAACCAGATTTTACGAGGTTTTAATGTAGATAAACCTTTTTCTTTAAGCTCTATTTTTTTAACTGCATATTTAGTAACAACATTACCTTTTGAGTTTCTTCCTTTGATAAGAATATCGGCAAAATCTAAATCCCATTTTAGTTTTTTAATGCTACCAACCTGACGCAAATAAATAGTAATAACCTCAGCTTCTCCGTTTGGATTAGCCGAAAAATACAACATAGATGAGCCTTTGGTTTCATTAGTTAAATCGTACTCTTTATCTCTTGTTGTTCCTGTTACTGCAAATCGCTTTACATAAGATGGACCTTTTGCTCCATCACGATAAATCATATTGTAAATGGTACGTTTGTCTTTTTTCTTAAACACAGCAACATGAATGATATCTTTACCTATAAACTTTTTATCATCCACTTTTGTTACCATCATTTTACCTTCTTTGGTAAAAACAATTATATCGTCAATATCACTACAATCGCACACATACTCATCCTTTTTGAGTGATGTACCAATAAAGCCTTCTTCTCTATTAACATAGAGTTTAGTGTTACGAATAACTACTTTGGTAGCATCAACATCATCAAACAATCGCAATTCTGTTAATCGCTCTCTTCCTTTACCATAATCGTTTTTAAGACGTGTAAAATAAGCTATAGCATAATCTGTTAAATGCTCTAAATCATGTTTTACTTGTGCAATTTGCTCTTCTAAGGCATCTATTTTTTGTTGTGCTTTATCAATATCAAATTTAGAAATACGTTTAATACGAATTTCGGTTAAACGCACAATATCTTCTTCTGTAATTGCACGTTTTAAATGTTTTATATGAGGTTGCAAACCTTTGTCTATGGCAGCTATAACACCTTCCCATGTTTCTTCTTCCTCAATATCGCGATAAATTCTGTTTTCAATAAAAATACGTTCTAAAGACGCAAAATGCCACTGCTCCTCAAATTCATCTAATTTAATTTCTAAGTTAGATTTAAGTAACTGCACAGTATGATCTGTTGAACGACGTAACATTTCTGTAACACCAATAAACAAAGGCTTGTTGTCTTCAATTACACAGCCTAAAGGTGAAATTGAATTTTCGCAATTTGTAAATGCGTATAAAGCGTCAATAGTTTTATCTGGTGAAATTCCAGAAGGCAGATGTACTAAAATTTCAACTTCAGCAGCAGTATTGTCTTCAATTTTCTTAATTTTTATTTTCCCTTTATCATTTGCTTTAAGAATTGAATCTATTAACGACGTTGTTGTGGTTCCGTATGGAATTTCAGTTATTGCTAATGTGACTTTATCTATTTGAGAAATTTTTGCTCTTACTCTAATTTTACCACCACGCACTCCATCACGATAATCACTACAATCAGCAATTCCTGCTGTTGGGAAATCTGGTAGAATAGTAAAGTTTTTTCCTTTAAGATGCTTAATAGAAGCATCGATAAGTTCGATAAAATTATGTGGTAGTATTTTTGTTGATAAACCTACAGCGATACCTTCTCCTCCTTGTGCTAATAGTAACGGAAACATTACAGGGAGATTTACTGGCTCTTTACGACGACCATCATAAGATGATTGCCATTCTGTGATTTTTGGATTATATACTACATCTAAGGCGAACTTAGATAAACGAGCTTCAATATAACGTGATGCTGCAGCACTGTCACCTGTAAGGATGTTTCCCCAGTTACCTTGCATATCAATTAGCAAGTCTTTCTGACCAATTTGCACCATTGCATCTCCAATACTTGCATCTCCATGAGGATGATATTGCATAGTATGACCAACAATATTGGCTACTTTATTGTAACGACCATCATCTAAATCTTTCATAGACTGCATTATGCGTCGTTGCACAGGTTTAAAACCATCTTCAATAGCAGGAACTGCTCTTTCTAAAATTACATACGATGCATAATCTAAAAACCAATCTTTATACATACCAGTAACTCTAGTAATAGTTTCTTGGCTCGCAGATTCTTGATGCTCTCCGTTTTCGTTATGTGAATTTTCAGTATCTAAACTCATTAAAGGTTTTAATTATTTTGAAGGTTATTCTTAAGTGTTTTTTTTAATGATTGACTTATATAATTTTGTTTTTTTTTTGCTAAAAGAGTTACATTAAAACAACTCTTAATTTTATTTCCGTTTTTAGTTTTATAATACAATACTAATCGTTGATAAACAATATAATTTTGAAACTTAAAAGCAACCAAATCGGTTTTATCAAACTCTACAACATGCTCTCTATAATTAAAATACTCAGAGAGGATAAATCCTCTGTTGATTAGGATTAAATTTAATCCGTCGCTATTATATTCAAAATACTTTGAAATAATATAAATTAAAAAGAACAAAAAAGCTACTCCAAAAACCAATAATAAAAATGTATGTGATGCTATATTTCCAAAATCAGTAAAAACATTAAACACAACCAATAGATAAACAACAAAAATGAACAGTAAAAAGTATACTGAAACAATTTTATTCTTAACCTTTATATTACTAGTTCTCATTAATTTCTTCTACGATATCAAGCTCTACTTTTAGATTGTTTATAATAAACTCCTGCCTATCTGGTGTGTTTTTACCCATATAAAACTCAAGTAAATTTTCAATAGACATATCTTTATCTAGCATTACTGGATCTAAGCGAATATTCTCTCCAATGAAATTAACAAATTCATCTGGCGAAATCTCACCAAGTCCTTTAAATCTAGTAATTTCTGGTTTTGGTTTCAGCTTTTCTATTGCGTCTCGACGTTCTTGGTCTGAGTAACAATATATTGTTTCTTTTTTATTTCTAACTCTAAACAAAGGTGTTTGCAGAATATACAAATGTCCTTCCTTTATTAGTTCAGGAAAAAATTGCAAGAAAAAAGTAATAAGCAATAATCGAATATGCATTCCATCAACGTCAGCATCTGTAGCAATAACAATGTTGTTATAACGTAAGTCTTCAATTGACTCTTCTATATTTAAAGCTGCTTGTAAAAGATTAAACTCTTCGTTTTCGTAAACAATTTTTTTGCTCATTCCATAAGAATTAAGCGGTTTACCACGCAAACTAAATACAGCTTGTGTGTTTACATCTCTAGATTTTGTAATACTACCAGATGCTGAATCTCCCTCTGTGATAAATAGAGTTGATTCTAAGTTTCTATCGTTTTTAGTGTCCCCAAAATGTACGCGACAATCACGCAATTTTTTATTATGAAGGCTAGCCTTTTTAGCTCTATCTTTTGCTAATTTTCTAATTCCTGATAACTCTTTACGCTCACGTTCTGCTTGAAGTATTTTACGCTGAATTTTATCAGCAGTTTCAGGGTTTTTATGTAAAAAATTATCTAGATTGGTTTTTAGAAAGTCATTAACAAAGGTTCTAACAGTTGGCAAATCTCCACCCATGTCTGTAGAACCTAATTTAGTTTTTGTCTGGCTTTCAAAAACTGGCTCTGTAACTTTAATTGCGATTGCAGAAACAATTGATTTACGAACATCTGATGCCTCATAGTTTTTACCATAAAACTCTCTTATGGTTTTTACTAATGCTTCTCTAAATGCAGCTAAATGCGTTCCTCCTTGCGTGGTGTTTTGTCCGTTAACAAAAGAGTGATACTCTTCGCTATACTGTGTTTTACTATGAGTTATGGCAACTTCAATATCATCACCTTTTAAGTGAATAATTGGATAAGCCATATCAGATTCATTGATGTTTTCTTCCAATAAATCTTTTAATCCATTTTCGCTAAAATATTTTTCACCATTAAACATAATGGTAAGCCCTGTGTTGAGATACACATAGTTTTTGAGCATTTTCTCAACATACTCATTACGATACTTATAGTTTTTAAAAATAATATCATCAGGAATAAAAGACACCTTAGTACCTTTTCGTCTTGATGTATCATCCAGTAAATCTTGATTAATTAGGTTTCCTTGTTCAAACTCAGCAGAAGCAGATTTTCCATCTCTAGTCGATTCAACTCTAAAAAAAGAAGATAGCGCATTAACAGCCTTTGTACCTACTCCATTTAATCCTACAGATTTCTTAAAAGCTTTAGAATCATACTTTCCACCTGTATTCATTTTAGATACAACATCAACCACTTTGCCTAAAGGAATACCACGACCAAAATCTCGCACAATAACTTTATTACCTTGAATTGAAATCTCGATAGTTTTACCAGCTCCCATAACGTATTCGTCAATAGAGTTATCTAAAACTTCTTTTAAAAGTATATAAATACCATCGTCTGGAGATGAACCATCACCAAGCTTACCAATATACATTCCTGGTCGCATTCGGATGTGTTCTTTCCAATCGAGTGAGCGTATATTATCTTCAGTATATTTGGTTTCTTGAGACATAAATTAAGGTGCAATTTTTTGACAAGTTGCTAATATAACATTTCGAGATAAAAAATGAAACCGCATTACAGTAAAGTAATTAACAATGTTTTTAGCTTGTTTGTTGAGAAAACTATATTAAAGTTCAGCTTTTTCTTTTAAAAGAGAATTTCTTGTCGCCAACAATTTTATCATGTAGTTTTTAAGGAAAAGTTTATTTGCCAATTTTCCAAAAATACCAAATGGGCTTTCAAAATAAAACTTATCAATCATCAAGATCTGATTACATTCAGTTTTAAAAATGCGCTCATGTTTAAAAGATTTGAAAGCTCCAGAAACCATTTCATCCACAAAATAATTTGGAGCATCAAAAGCAGCTATTTTTGATGTCAGTTGTTGCTTAATTCCAAAGTGAGTCGCTTCCCAAGTAACAGATTCTCCTAATGCTATTAGCCCTGAAGTTTTACCTGCAATAGCTTTTTCATTAGAATGTTTAAGAGACTCTTGATGAAAGTCGATGTTTCGAGCTAAATCGAAACAAGTTTTTATGTCGGAATTAATATAAGTATGTAGTTGAATTAGTGGCATTATACATTAAACAAGAAATGCATTACATCACCATCTTTTACGATATAATTTTTACCTTCAACTCTCATTTTTCCAGCCTCTTTTACTTTAGCCTCACTACCAAAAGAAGCAAAATCTTCATATCCTATAACTTCTGCTCTAATAAAACCTTTTTCAAAATCTGTATGTATTACTCCTGCTGCTTGTGGTGCAGTAGCTCCAACATCTATCGTCCAAGCTCTGACTTCTTTTACTCCTGCCGTAAAATAGGTTTGCTGATTTAACAACTTATAAGCTGATCTGATTAATTTTGAAGAACCTGGTTCGTCTAATCCAATATCTTGTAAGAACATTTTACGTTCTTCATAATCATCTAATTCATTAATATCTGCCTCTGTACCAACTGCAAGAACTAAAATTTCAGCATTTTCATCTTTAACAGCTTCTCTTACCTTTTCAACATATGCATTACCTGTAGCTGCAGATGCTTCGTCAACATTACAAACATACATTACAGGTTTGTCGGTTATAAATTGAGCTGGACTCACAAACTCCTCATAATCTTCTTTAGAAAACTCTAGCGCTCTAACAGAAGTTCCTGCTTCTAAAGCAGATTTAATTTTTAATAATACAGCCTCTTCTTTCTGCGCTTCTTTATTCCCTGTTTTGGCTGCACGTTTAACTTTTTCAAGTTTTTTATCTACGGTTTCTAGATCTTTTAACTGCAATTCCATATCGATAGTCTCTTTATCTCTAATAGGATTTACATTACCGTCAACATGTACAATATTATCATTATCAAAACAGCGCAATACATGCAAAATAGCATCAGTTTCTCTAATATTAGCCAAGAATTGGTTACCAAGACCTTCACCTTTACTTGCTCCTTTAACCAAGCCTGCAATATCAACAATTTCAACTGTTGCTGGTTGTACTCTAAGGGGTTTTACTAATGCTTCTAGTTTTTCTAGTCTTGGATCAGGCACGTTTACAATTCCAATATTAGGTTCTATAGTACAAAAAGGAAAGTTTGCACTTTGTGCCTTTGCGTTAGATAAACAGTTAAATAAGGTTGATTTTCCTACGTTTGGTAATCCTACAATTCCAGCTTTCATTGATTATATTTTTTTCAGAGTGCAAATATAATTGATAGACTTATTTATTTTAGTATAAATTATAAATAAGTGCTTAAATGTTATTCATACATAATGAATATTTAAAAAATCTAGTATATTTATAAAACTAATCTCCTAAAATAATTAAAATATGAAACACTTTCTACTCTTGATGTTTACAATATTTAGCATCAATTTTTCTTTTACGCAAAACGTTACTGGCTTAGTAACAGATGCATCTGGAGCTCCAATAGCTGGAGTTAATGTCGTTGAAAAAGGAACTACCAATGGTGTAGTTACAGATTTTGACGGAAAATATAGTATTGCTGTTGATGGTAATGCAACTTTAGTATTCAGCTATGTTGGTTCAAATACACAAGAAATTGCCGTTAACAACCGAACTACTATTAATGTTACACTTGAAGATGGTGTTAGTCTTGATGAAGTCGTTTTGGTTGGTTCACGTAGTCCTAAAAGAACATCTGTAGATACAGCTGTAGCAATAGATGTTATAGATGTATCAGAGGTTACCACTCAAGTTGGTAAAGTTGAAATAAATGAATTATTACAATATGCTGCACCTTCTTTTAATGCTAATAAGCAATCAGGATCAGATGGTGCTGACCATATTGATCCAGCATCGTTAAGAGGATTGGGACCAGATCAAACATTAGTATTGATTAACGGAAAAAGAAGACACCAATCTTCATTAATAAATATTTTTGGTACTAGAGGTCGTGGTAATACAGGAACTGACTTAAATGCTATTCCTGCATCTGCAATTAAAAGAATTGAGATTTTACGTGATGGTGCATCAGCGCAATATGGATCAGATGCCATTGCTGGTGTTATAAACATTGTACTAAAAGATAATGTTGATGAGTTTTCAGGAAGTGTAAACTATGGATTTTATAGCACTAATGCAGATGTAGACACAAGTGCATTTGGTGAATATGGTGCATGGAATACTGATGGATACAGATTAGATACAGAACGTGATGGAAATGCTATTGGAAAAGACAAAAATTTTGATGGTGGTTCTGTAAAAGTAACTGCTAACTATGGTTTTAATATAGGTGAAAAAGGTGGTTATGCTAATTTTACTACTGAATATTTAAGCAAAAACAAAACATTACGTCCTGCTTTCGACTTTAGAAAAGGATTTGGTGAAGCAGCTATTGATGGATTCAATTTCTTTGGAAATATGGCAATTCCTGTTTCAGATAAAACTGAAGTATATGCTTTTGGTGGTCGTAACTATAGAGATACTGATGCTTATGCATTTACCAGAAATGGTGGTGAGCGCGTTGTAGAATCTATTTATCCTGACGGATTTACACCTCGTATTACATCAAATATCATCGATAATTCTATATCAGCTGGTGTTAGAACAGAAACTGGAAGCGGCTGGAAAGTAGATATTAGCAATACTTGGGGAAAGAATTTTTTCCATTACTATATTAAAGGAACACTTAATGCCTCTTTAGAAGATGTGTCACCAACTGATTTTGATGCTGGTGGACATAGTTTAAGTCAAAATACTGTTAATTTAGATTTTTCTAAATATTATGACAATGTTTTAAGCGGAATGAATTTAGCTTTTGGTGCTGAGTACAGAACTGAAAACTTTATCATTTTTGCTGGTGAAGAAGGCTCATACGGAACTTATACTGAAGACGGATTACTAATTACAGATCCATCAACTCAAACACAAGCAGAAGACGATTTTGGTAATCCACGTCCAGGTGGCTCACAAGGTTTTCCTGGCTATAGTCCAGCTAACGAAGTTGATAGAAGCAGAAGCAATTTATCATTGTATGCAGATGCAGAATTTGATTTATCAGAAAAGTTCTTACTGAGTGCTGCTGCACGTTTTGAAAACTTTAGTGACTTCGGAAGTACATTAAATGGGAAGTTAGCTGCACGTTTAAAAGCATCTGACAATGTTAATATTAGAGGTTCGCTAAGTACTGGCTTTAGAGCACCTTCTTTAGCACAGATTTATTACAATTTAAAGTTTACAAACTTTGTTGGAGGACAGGCTTTAGAGTCGTTATTATCTCCAAACAACAGTCCTGTGACTGCTTCATTTGGAATTGGTCCACTAAAAGAAGAAAAAGCATTTAACGCTGCACTTGGGTTTACTGCTAAATTTGGTCAGTTTACTGCTACTATTGATGGTTACTATATTGCTGTTAAAGACAGAATTGTATTAACAGGTAATTTTGATGCGCCTCAAATTCCTAATGTTGAAGCTGCACAGTTCTTTGCTAATGGTGCTGACACAAAAACCACTGGTTTAGATGTTATTTTATCTTGGAAAACAAACATAGGCGAAGACAGTTCGTTTGGAGCAACTTTTTTAGGAAACTTTAATGATATGAAAATCGACAAAGTTCTTAATGGTTCTCTAGATGAACAAACTTTCTTTGGAGAACGAGACAAAGCATTCTTATTAGCTTCTGCTCCTGATAGTAAATTGAGTTTAAACCTTAATTATAATAAAAACTGGTTTGATGCTGGATTAACATTTACTCGCTTTAGTGAAGTACAATTATTAGATTTCCAAATGTTTGAAGATCCAGCTGATTATGGTGGATTTAACCAACAAATTATCGCTGCAACAGATACTTATGAAGCGAAAATGGTTACTGACCTAAATTTAGGATTTAGACTTTCTGAAAATTTAAAACTAAATGCTGGTAGTAATAATCTATTTAATGTATATCCAGATCAACAAGACGATTGGACTGAAGGTGGTGGTTACTGGGATTCTGTACAAATGGGATTTGGTGGTGCTTACTACTACTTAAAAATGAATTATAAATTCTAATACTTAATAATAAGCATAAAAAAACCGAGCGATATCGCTCGGTTTTTTTATACAAACTATTTAAGTCCTTATTCTTCAGGATGCATAAAACGTTGTTTACCTAATAAAGCTTCTTCTGTTTCTACATGACTATCATCAGGAACACAACAATCTACAGGGCAAACAGCAGCGCATTGAGGTTCTTCATGAAACCCTTTACACTCAGTACATTTATCAGGCACTATATAGTAAATTTCATCGCTTACAGGTTCTTGAGCTTCATCAGCATCTACTTCTTTCCCATCAGGTAAAACCACACGTCCAGACAAGCTTGTTCCATCCTTATATCTCCAATCATCTGCACCTTCATATATTGCTGTATTAGGACATTCTGGTTCACAAGCACCACAATTTATACATTCATCTGTTATTATTATTGCCATAGCATTTTTCTTTTCTAACTTTGCGGAGCAAAAATAAAGCCAAAACCATTCATAACCAAATACAGAATGAATTTACAACAAAGAATTAACGCTTTTGTTAAGTTAGGAGATTTTTTAAGTCAATTTTCGCCAGATGGTATTCATAAAAAAGATACAATTGAGAAAAATGATTTGTTTTTTGATGGGTTTAAACACCAGATTAAATTAGCAGAAGAGCACAATGCTTGGTTTAATAAAGAAAACGTTTTATTTTCCTTAGATGGATGGTCTAAGTCATTAAACGACAGAAATATTAATAAATGGATAGAAAAGTATAACTTTAATGCTGTTGAATCTAAAAAAGTAGCCATTATTATGGCAGGAAATATTCCTTTGGTTGGATTTCATGACTTTATTTCGGTTTTAATTTCTGGTCACAGTGTTGTAGTTAAGCAATCGTCAAACGACAAACACCTTCTTCCCTTTTTAGCTAAGTATTTAGAACATATTGAACCAGAGTTTAAAGATAAAATTGAATTTACTGAAGAAAAGCTAACTCAATTTGATGCTGTTATTGCAACAGGAAGTGATAATACTGCACGCTATTTTGAATTTTACTTCAAAAATAAGCCTTCAATAATAAGAAAAAACAGAAATTCTGTTGCTGTTTTAACTGGAAATGAAAACGAAAATCAACTTTTAAACTTATCTGAAGACATATTCAGATATTATGGATTAGGTTGCAGAAATGTATCTAAGCTATTTGTTCCTAAAGACTATAATTTTGAAGCCTTCTTCAAAGCTATGTATCATTGGAACCCTATAATCAACCAAAATAAATATGCTAATAATTATGATTATAATAAAGCTGTTTATTTAATGAGTGAATTTCAAATGTTAGAAAATGGCTTTCTAATGATTAAAGAAGATAACAGTTACTCATCTCCTATAGCGACCCTCTTTTATGAGTATTATGAAACTACAGAATCATTAAAAGAAAAACTAGAAACCGAAGCAGAGCAAATACAATGCATAGTTTCTGATGGATTTACAGAAAATGAAATTCAATTTGGTGAAACACAAAAACCAATGTTATGGAATTATGCAGATAATGTTGACACAATTGCGTTTTTGTTAAAAATATAGTTGATAAATTATCATATTTATAACATCTATTTTATTAGAAATTAGCACCTTTGCAAGTGTTAAAAAACTACATCATGAAAATACATAATTTTAGTGCTGGTCCATGCATTTTACCTCAAGAAGTGCTTTTAAAATCTTCAGAGGCAGTAATGGATTTCAATAATTCAGGTTTATCTTTATTAGAAATATCTCACAGAAGCAAGCCTTTTGTAGATGTTATGGAAAATGCTCGTTCTCTAGCTTTAGAGCTTTTAGGATTAGAAGGAAAAGGATATAAAGCACTGTTTTTACAAGGTGGAGCTAGCACACAGTTTTTAATGGTTGCATTAAACTTATTAGAAAAAAGAGCTGGCTACTTAAATACTGGTACTTGGTCTAATAATGCAATTAAAGAAGCGCGTATTTATGATGATGTTTATGAAGTAGCATCTTCAAAAGAAGCTGGTTACAACTATATTCCTAAAGGGTATAGTATTCCTGAAGATTACGATTATTTTCACTGTACATCAAACAACACCATATTTGGAACACAAATGAAATCGTTTCCAGACTCTCCAATTCCTATGGTTTGTGATATGAGTAGTGATATTTTCTCACGTCAGCTAGATTTTACAAAATTTGATTTAATATACGCTGGAGCTCAGAAAAATATGGGTCCTGCAGGCACAACACTTGTAGTTATAAAAGAAGATATTTTAGGGAAAGTATCTCGTAAAATTCCTTCTGTAATGGATTACAAAGTTCATATCGATAAGAGTAGTATGTTCAATACTCCTCCTGTATTTGCAGTTTATGTTTCCATGTTAACCTTAGAGTGGTTAAAAAATTTAGGTGGAATTCCTGCAATAGAAAAGGTTAATGAAATGAAAGCTAGAGTTATCTATTCAGAAATTGATTTAAATCCATTATTTAAAGGATATTCTGTAAAAGAAGACCGTTCTAATATGAATGCTACTTTTAACCTTGTAAATGATGATTTAAAAGAAACTTTTGACACGATGTTAAAAGAAGCAGGAATAAGCGGCTTAAATGGTCATAGAAGTGTTGGTGGCTATAGAGCATCAATGTATAACGCATTACCATTAGATAGTGTAAAAGCTCTTGTAGAAGTAATGAGCGAATTAGAAACAAAAGCATAAAAATTTATAATGAAAGTATTAGCAAACGACGGAATTTCAAAAAGCGGAATTGAAGCACTAAAAAAGGCAGGTTTTCAGGTTATTACGACTACAGTTGCGCAAGAGCAATTAGAAAATTACATAAACCAAAATCATATTGATGTACTTTTAGTTAGAAGCGCTACAACTGTTAGACAAAATTTAATAGATGCTTGTCCAAGTATAAAAATTATTGGTCGTGGTGGTGTTGGTATGGATAATATAGATGTTGAATATGCTCGCAGTAAAGGTATTCATGTTATTAACACTCCAGCAGCATCTTCACAATCTGTTGCTGAGCTAGTATTTGCTCATTTATTTGGTGGTGTTAGATTTTTACACGATTCAAATAGAAATATGCCTCTAGATGGCGACACTCAATTTAATGCTCTTAAAAAAAATTATGCTAAAGGAATGGAATTGAGAGGTAAAACTCTTGGTATTATTGGTTTTGGAAAAATTGGACGTGAAGTCGCAAAAATTGCTTTAGGTGTAGGCATGAAAGTAATTGCTAGCGACAAATTTGTTGGTAAGGCAGATATTAAAGTTGAGTTTTATAATGGTCAGTTTATAAATGTTGAAATAGAAACTCAGCCTATGAAAGAGATTTTACAACATGCAGATTTTATCACATTACATGTTCCAGCACAAAAAGAATACGTAATTTCAGAAAAGCATTTTGACCTTATGAAAAATGGTGTTGGTATTGTTAATGCCGCACGTGGAGGAGTAATTGATGAAGTTGCGCTTATAAAAGCTATTGAGAGTGGAAAAGTAGCCTTTGCTGGTCTTGATACATTTGAAGAAGAACCAACTCCAGCAATACCAGTTTTAATGAATGGTAAAATATCATTAACACCACATATTGGTGCTGCAACAAATGAAGCACAAGATAGAATTGGAACTGAATTAGCTTCACAAATTATCAGTCTTTTAAAAACTGAAGAAGCATAAAAGTTATTAACATTAAAGTACAAAAAAGCTTACTACTTAATAAGTTGTAAGCTTTTTTTGTATTTTGAAAACCTAACTTTAAATAATAAAAAATGTCTGGAATTTTAGACCTATTAAACAGTGATTTAGGAAAAACAATTGTAAGTGGTGTAGCTGGCCAAACTAAACAACCTGAAAACAAAACACAAGATGTGCTAACTATGGCATTGCCTGTATTAATGCAAGCAATGAAAAGAAATGCATCTACACCTCAAGGTGCTGAAGGGTTGCTTGGTGCTTTAAACAGCAAGCATGATGGAAGCATTTTAGAAAACCTAGGCGGATTATTTTCTGGAGGTGTAGACTCAAATGTGCTTGATGATGGTGGTAAAATACTTGGTCACGTTTTAGGTGGTAAGCAAAAAAATGTTGAAAATGCTTTAAGTCAGAAATCTGGAATTGATGCAGGCTCTGTAGCACAAATACTTAAAGTAGCTGCTCCAATTTTAATGGGTGTTCTTGGTAATCAAGCTAAACAACAAAATGTAAATAGTCAAGGTGGTCTAGAAGGTTTATTAGGTGGTTTGCTTAAAGGTAATTCTCCTCAGAATGAGCAAAGCTTTTTAGAATCTATACTTGATGCTGATGGAGACGGAAGCATAATTGATGATGTTGCTGGTATGGTGCTTGGTGGAAGCAATAAAAAGAAAGGTGGACTTGCAGGTCTTTTAGGAGGTCTTTTTGGAAAAAAATAATATTTACCAAAATATATTTATTATAGCCGAGCATTATTGCTCGGCTTTTTTGTTAAAAACCCTTAAAAATAAATAGTTAAGGCATTATTTTTGTAACTTTAGTAGAAAAGAAATTCTTATGAAAACATTTGTTTACATCCTTGTGGCTTCTGGTTTATTGGTAGGCTGTAACACATCAGGCACAGCAATAAAAAACACTAATGATATTACCAATTTACATGAGCAAGATACTGTTAGAATAGCTAATGATGATATTGAGTACGAAATCATCATAATTGAACCAGGTTTCAACTCATGGCTAGTAAGTACAGCACAGCCTAAAGGGTATTATTCACAGCAATATTTAGAAGGCAGAAACAGGCTGTATGTTACCGAGTGGAATTCGCGTGTTTTACAACCTCATAATTTTAATCCTAATTTGTATGAAATGCGAATAGATTATGATCCTAGCATAGATTATGGATACGAGGTAAATTACAAACTTTATAATTATTTTATCTACTTTCAACTTACATACAAACAAAAATTAACAGGTTACGTTCCTAGAATTTAAAGTATATTTGCACTGCAAAATATGCTATGAAAAAATTTAAGAAAAACTGGCAAATACAAAAAAACTGGCAGCTTATATTCCCTTTAATTGGTATAATTGGACTCATTTATAGTGCTTATAAATTAACTTTTTTAATCATTACTGAGTTTCACATTGTTTTCACTCCATTAATAATCTTAGTATTATTCTACTTATTATTAAAGTTCTTCCTTTTTTTATTTAAACTGTTAGAAAAAAAATGGATTGTTACTTATAGATGGGAAATTATTCGCATTTTTATTGTTTTTGCAATAACTGGTTCATCATCTGTATTAATAGGAAAACCAATAATTACACTTTTAGGAATTACTAAAGAAAACTTAAACCCTTTTGTGTATTGGTTTTTATATATTATTATTGGGCTTATATTTTATCAAATTTTATTAGTATTCTTTGGATGGCTTTTTGGTCAGTTTCAGTTTTTTTGGGAGTTTGAAAAAAAGATGCTAAGAAGATTTGGTCTAAAACGATTCATTAATTGATGCACAAAATAAGGCAACATATAATTTTTAAACTAGTAACACTAATCTTAGCAATTGCTTTATTAGTTCCTTCTTTAGTGAAATTATCTCACGCATTTAATCATCATCAACATGAAATATGTAAAGGAGAATATAAAGCACATCTTCACAAGTTAGATATAGACTGTAAGTTTTATAAATTTAAATTAAGCACTCCTTTTTCTGTTCCAAATTACACTACAACGATTGTTATTGCTGAAGATAATTATAAAATTATTGCTTCAGAATACACAATGTTGAGTGAGTATCAGCACTTACACTTTTCCCTTAGAGGTCCACCTCAATTTATTTAATACTTCATTTTAGACCGAAATCAATTCGGCAGTTTAAACTATTAAATAAATTAAATCATATGAAAATTATTTTTAGTGTATTGCTATTAATAGCAATGCCATCTTTATATTCTCAGAATAACTTAAACGGAGTTATTACTGACAAAACTACTAACGAGGCTATCATTTTTGCGAATGTTTATTTTCCGCAATTAGAAAAAGGAACTACTACAGACGAAAACGGATCTTTTAGTCTTACAAACATTCCAACTGGAACATACAAAATTGTTGTTTCCATAATTGGTTATGAAACTTTATCTCAAAACATCACATTCCCATATACAGACATTTTAAATGTACAACTAAACCCTTCAGCAATTGAAATGGAAGAGGTTATTGTATCAACTCCTTTTCACAAATTACAGAGTGAAAATGTAATGAAAGTTGAGCAAGAAAAAATATCCGATTTAAAATCTAAAGGTGCAGTTACACTTGCAGACGGATTATCGAATATTGCTGGTGTAGAAACAGTAACAACTGGTGTGAGTATTGGTAAGCCTGTAATTAGAGGTTTAAGTTCTAATCGTGTTTTAGTTTACACTCAAGGCGTTAGATTAGAAAATCAACAATTTGGCGATGAACATGGTCTTGGACTTAATGATGCTGGTATAGAAAGTGTTGAAGTAATTAAAGGGCCTGCTTCTCTACTCTATGGTAGTGATGCGCTTGGTGGAGTATTGTATTTTAATCCAGAACGATTTGTACAAAACAACACATCCAGTGGAGATATTAGTGCAAATTACTATTCAAATACTCAAGGCTACAATACTAATGCAGGTTTTAAATCTTCTGGTGACAAATTTAAATACATTTTTAGAGGAAGTTTAGCAGAACATTCAGATTATAAAACTAACAGTTATAGAGTAACAAACACACGCTTTAGAGAGCAAGATTTTAAAGCTGCTTTAGGATACCAAGTAAATAACTTTAAAACAGAACTGCGTTATAATTTAAATAGCTCAAAACTAGGTATTCCAGAAGAAATTGGAGAACAATCTACTTACAGAGCACCATTATTACCTTATCAGGATATTACTAATCATATTTTAAGCTCAAAATCTACAGTGTTTTTTAATAATTCGAGTCTAGATATCAATTTAGGCTTATTATATAACGACAGAAAAGAATTTGAAGAAGAACATCATCATGATGATGAAGATGACGAAGATGAGCATGAAGAGCATGAAGAAGAAACCTTAGATGCTGCTCTGCACATGAAGCTAAAAACGTTTAACTATGATATAAAATACAATCTTCCAAAACTTGGTAAGTTTGAAACTATTGTAGGTGTTCAAGGTATGAGTCAAAATAACGCTAATTATGGTGAAGAAGAACTAATTCCTGACGCAACTACAAATGATATTGGGATTTTAGCAACATCACATATTCATTTTGAAAAAGCAGATATACAACTAGGTGCACGCTTTGATAATAGAACCATAAGTGTCGTTGACGGTTTAAACAAAAAATTTAATAGTTTTAATGGTGCTATTGGAGTGAAAACAAATATTGCAAATCAAATCACAGCACGATTAAACTTAGCTTCAGGGTTTAGAGCTCCAAATTTAGCTGAATTAACTTCAGATGGAACTCATGAAGGTACTAATCGTTATGAAATTGGAAATCCAAACCTAAACAATGAACAGAATTTTCAAATCGATTTAGCATTAGAATACAAAAATGAGCATTTAGAGCTTTTTGCAAATGGTTTTTATAATATTGTAAATGATTACATTTTTCTGTCACCAAATGGCGATGTTATAGATGATACAGATGTTTATCTTTATCTTCAAGATGATGCTAAGTTATATGGTGGAGAAATTGGGTTTCATTTACATCCTCACCCATTAGATTGGTTGCATTTTGAAAGCAGCTTTGAAACCGTTACAGGTAAACAAAATAATAATGACAGCTATTTACCTCTAATTCCTGCAAATAGTTTGAATAACACAGTTAGAGTTGAATATAACACAAAATGGCTAGACAAAGGATATGCCTTTATAAAATTAAATTCTACTTTTAAACAAAATAATGTTAGTGGTTTTGAAACTACAACTAGTGGTTATGACTTATTAAGTGTTGGATTTGGTGGTATTGTTAAACTTTTTGATAATGAATTGAGCATAGCTATATCTGGTAGTAATTTAACTGATAAAGAATATATTAATCATTTATCTAGATTAAAACCTGAAGGCATTTACAATATGGGACGCAATTTTAATATTGGTCTTACATACACACTTTAAAAACAAAATCCCTTCCAGAAAACGGAAGGGATTTTTTTATTGTTTTACTTGAATAGTTTTCTCTTCATTACTAAAAACATAAGTGTATAACCACATTAAAGTAAAGGTAGGAATAACATCAAACCCAGGAAGTGCTTCTTCAACAAAATTTATAATTGCTGCAACCTTACCAGTTTTGCCTTTGTACATTTTAGTCATTAACCATGCTGAAACAGGAGCCCAAATAATATCGGCAAACTCTCCTATTCCTGGAATAATAAAACTCGTATAACCTAAAGCATCAAAAACAATTCCTAAAGCTAATTTTTTGTATTTGCTCATTTAATAATTTTAATTTATAATCTGTTATAAACAAGAAACATACCAAAAATTAGACTAAGAAAAAGTATTACTTATAAGCTTTAAAAACTCATTACGAGTTTCAATTTTTTCAAATTGTCCTCTAAAACCAGAAGTTGTAGTTACTGAGTTTTGTTTTTGAACACCTCGCATCATCATACACATATGTGAGGCTTCTATAACAACGGCTACACCTTGAGGCTTTAAAGTATCATTAATACAATCTAGTATTTGTTGTGTTAAACGTTCTTGTACTTGCAGTCTACGAGAAAAAACATCAACAATTCTAGGTAATTTGCTTAATCCAACTATATGTCCATTAGGAATATAAGCTATATGTGCTTTTCCAAAAAAAGGGAGAATGTGGTGCTCACATAAAGAATACACCTCAATATCTTTAACAATTACCATTTCATTATAAGATTCTTTAAACATTGCGCTTTTAAGAATCTCAGCGGCATCTTGATTATACCCTTGAGTTAAAAACTGCATAGCTTTTGATGCTCTTTCTGGAGTTTTAAGTAATCCGTCTCGTGAAACATCTTCACCTAAATCTTCAATTATACTTTTGTAACGAGCTTTAATATCTTCTGTTACCTGCTCGTTGTATTCTTCAAAATATTTATATGGCATTTTATAGTTTTAGTTAAGTAGTTATAAAAATAAACAAAATTTATTTGTCTAGTTAATGGTATTTACCTTTCAAAAAACATTAACAATCTATTAAGGTTTTTAACGTTTACTTATGATAATCACAAAAAATGCATAGTTAGTTTTGTAATTAACTGTAACAAACTAAATTTTTTATTGTCTTTTAAAAAACAATAAAAAATCATCAATCAAAAAAACATGAAAAACCGCTTAAATTTCATTCTTGTTTTTATGCTATGTCTCTCATCAATTCTAGCGCAAGAAAAAAAAACACTACAAATTTCACGAACTGATAATCCACCAAAAATTGATGGTGTATTAGATGACGCTGCTTGGGAAAACGCCATGGAAGCTAAAGATTTTACTCAATTTAGGCCTACCATGGGAGTTGCCGAAAAAGATTTTCAGAAAACTGTAGTAAAAATGACATATGACAATGATGCAATATATATAGCTGCATATTTGTATGACAAGCCTGAGTTAATTATGAAGCAAGTAACAAGCAGAGATAATTTTGGGCAGAATGATTTTTTTCTAGTAGTCCTTAACCCAAATAATGATGCTCAAAATGATACTGAACTAGTAGTTTTTCCAACAGGAACACAAGCTGATGCTATTGCTAATCCTAGCAATGGAGAAGATTTTGGATGGAATGCTGTTTGGGATAGCGCTGTAAAAATTGTTGATGATGGTTGGATTGTAGAAATGAAAATACCTTATGCAGTTTTACGATTTTCAAATCAAGAAGAACCAACTTGGGGACTACAGTTTCACAGACAGTTTAGGCAAACTCGTGAACAATACACATGGAATCCACTAGATATAACAAAAGGTAATATTGGGTTATATCATGGAGAGTTAAAAGGCCTAAAAGATATTGAACCTCCTACTCGATTGAGTTTTTACCCATTTGCCTCAACACTTATAAATACATTTGATGGCAAAACTACTGATGATTATAGTTTAGGATTAGATGTAAAATATGGTATAAGTGAAAACTTTACTTTAGACATGACACTTATTCCAGATTTTAGTCAGGCTGGTTTTGATAATAGAACTCTTAACCTTGGTCCTTTTGAACAAACATTTTCTGAGCAACGTCAGTTTTTTACCGAAGGAGTAGATTTATTTAGTAAAGGTAATTTATTCTTTTCTAGACGTGTTGGCAACAGACCATCTGGAGATGTAACACTTAATACAAACGAAGAAGTAACCAATTTTCCTAATACAGTAAAAGTATTGAATGCTGCTAAAGTGTCTGGTAGAACTAAAAAAGGATTAGGTATTGGTGTATTTAATGCCATTACAGAAAAAACTAACGCTATTATAAGAGACTCTATTACAGGCGCAGTAAGAGAAGAAGTTGTTGAACCATTATCTAATTACAATATAATAGTTTTAGACCAGCAATTTAATGGTAACTCATCTATAAGCTTAATAAATACTAATGTTACTCGTAGTGGACATTTTAGAGACGCAAATGTTACAGGACTTTTAGCAGATATTACCAATAAGAAAAACACTTATAATATTGAAGGTCAGGTAAAAATGAGTAACGTTAATAATCTTGATGGTAATACAACGGGATTGAGTACATTTTTTGTTGCAAGAAAAGTACATGGTAACTTTAGATATAGCTTTGATCATAGCTATGCTGATACCAAATACAACATAAACGATTTAGGTTTACAATATAGAAACAATTTCAATAATTTTGGAGTTGACGCCTCTTACAGAACATTTGAGCCAACAAAAAAATTGAATAACTACTATATAGGAACATATATTAATTATACCAGATTAGCAGATCCAGGTGAATATACAGGAAGCAGTTTTGGTTTTAATTATAATGCCCAAACAAAAACATTACACAACTTTGGAGGTAATATAAACCATCAACCTGGAAAACAATTCGATTATTTTGAACCTAGAGCTGAAGGCCGTTATTTTATTTATGAGAATAGGATAAATTCTAATCTTTGGGTATCTACAAACTATAATAAAACTTTTGCTTTTGATGCAAATCTTGGAGGTGCCACTTATTTTGAAAAAAACAGAAATACTAACGAATATTGGTTTGGTGTAAGCCCAAGAGTAAGATTCAGTGATAAACTTTTAATTAGTTATTCATTTGATTATAATATGATTTATAATGACAGAGGTTATACAGATACTCAAGGAAATGATATTATTTTTGGAGAACGTGATCAAAAAACAATTGTAAATAGCATTTCTGGTAACTATAATTTTAACTCCTTTCATGCGCTTTCACTTACATTCAGAAACTATTGGTCAACAGTAATGTATGACAACGAGTTATTTACCCTTCAGGATAATGGTAGACTAACAAAAGATACTGGCTATACTGTTAATGATATTGAAGATCCAAATGTAAACTTTAACACATGGAATTTAGATTTTTCATACTCATGGCAATTTGCTCCAGGAAGTCAATTGTCAGCATTATACAGAAACCAGTTATTTAATTTCTCAAATGCTTCATCAGATGATTATTTTGATAGTTTAAGTGATTTATTTGAACAGCCTATTCAGCATACATTTTCACTTCGTTTAGTCTATTTTATAGATTATAACAATATAAAAAATGTCTTTAATAAGAAATCGAGTTGAGTATTGCCAATCACAGCTTAAAGTCTTAAATTGTGAGCATGATAAAAGCAAGAAATATTCATAAATATTATAACGATTTACACGTTTTAAAAGGTGTAGATTTAAACATTACAAAAGGCGAAATAGTATCTATTGTTGGTGCTTCTGGAGCAGGAAAAACAACATTATTACAAATTTTAGGAACACTCGATAGAGCAAACTCAAAAGAAGATAGTTCTTTGTTAATTAATGATATAGATATCAATTCGTTAAATGATAAGTATCTTGCTAAATTTAGAAATGAACATATAGGCTTTATTTTTCAATTTCATCAGTTATTACCTGAGTTTACTGCTCTTGAGAATGTTTGCATTCCAGCATTTATAAAAAACACATCAAAATCTGATGCTGAAAAGCGTGCTAAAGAATTATTAGATTTTCTTGGTTTAAAAAATCGTTATGATCACAAACCCAATGAATTATCTGGTGGAGAACAACAACGAGTTGCTGTTGCCAGAGCTTTAGTAAATAATCCAGATTTAATTTTCGCTGATGAGCCTTCGGGAAACCTTGATAGTGAAAGTGCCGAAAATTTGCATAACCTATTTTTTAAACTTCGTGATGAATTTGGGCAAACCTTTGTTATTGTTACTCATAACGAAGAATTAGCAGACATGGCTGACAGAAAACTGGTTATGGTAGACGGTAACATTGTTGTCTAAACCTTTAATACTCCTCTAAAACCTCTTGCTGCATAATACGATTGAGCTCCATTATGGTATACAAACACATTTCCATAACGAAAATCAGCAAAAATAGCACCTCCAAGTTTTCTAATATCTGAAGGAGTTTTTAACCAACTTGAAGTTTTAACATCAAAATTCCCTAATTTTTGTAATGCTTTATATTGCTCTTCATTTAGTAACTCAATATTCATAGCAGCTGCCATATCTATGGCATTGTTTTTTGGTTTGTGTTCCTTTCTAGACCCTAATCCTTCTCTATCATAACAAACACTTCTACGTCCTTTTGGGCTTTCGGCAGAGCAATCATAAAAAATATATTCATTAGTAGTTTTATCAAAATCTACAACATCTGGCTCACCTCCTGTTATTTCCATTTCATTAAGTGACCACAACTTTTCTGGATTAGCCTCTAGTCTGTTTTCAACTTTATTCCATTCAATACCTTTATGTCTGCTCATATTTTTTTCAAAGCGAACTTTTAATATTTTTATTAACTCTTCATGTTGGCTTTGTGTTAGTACATTATTCTTTTTAGTTGTCATCTGCGGAATATTCTTAATTAAACTATCTTAAATTGAGCAAGTAAAATATCATTCTTAATAGCTAAGTTAATTTTTTAATTCAAAAACAGCAATTTTAAACATTCTAAAAAGCGAATAAATAGTTAAAAACTAATCCTACTTTCTATTTATAAATAACCTCTAAAAACCTTAACTTTGCTACAGTAAAAAATCATCTAAAAAAAGCTATGGAATATAGAATAGAAAAAGATACAATGGGAGAAGTTAAAGTGCCTGCAGATAAACTTTGGGGAGCACAAACTGAACGTTCACGTAATAACTTTAAAATAGGAACACCAGCATCTATGCCTTTAGAAATAGTGTATGGATTCGCTTATCTTAAAAAGGCTGCTGCATTTACTAATTGTGAATTAGGTGTACTAGCTATAGAAAAAAGAGATTTAATTGCTCAAGTATGCGATGAAATCCTTGAAGGAAAACACGACGATCAGTTTCCTTTAGTAATTTGGCAAACAGGTTCTGGAACACAAAGCAACATGAATGTAAATGAAGTTATTGCTAACAGAGCTCAACAACTTGCTGGGAAAGTAATTGGTGAAGGTGAAGCTGTAATAAAAGCTAACGACGATGTTAATAAATCTCAATCATCTAATGACACTTTTCCAACAGGAATGCATATTGCGGCTTATAAAAAAGTAGTAGAAACTACTGTTCCAGGTGTTATACAATTGCGTAATACACTTCATAAAAAAGCTTTAGCTTACAAAGATGTTGTAAAAATTGGTCGTACACATTTAATGGATGCTACACCACTTACATTAGGACAAGAACTTTCTGGGTATGTAGCTCAATTAGATCATGGTATAAAAGCTTTGCAAAACACATTGTCACACTTAAGCGAACTTGCACTTGGTGGCACTGCAGTTGGAACAGGTTTAAACACACCTAAAGGTTATAGTAAAAGAGTAGCTGAGTATATTGCAAAATTCACCGAATTACCTTTTATAACGGCTCCAAACAAGTTTGAAGCTCTAGCAGCTCATGATGCTTTAGTAGAAACTCATGGTGCTTTAAAACAACTTGCAGTGAGCTTAAATAAAATAGCTAACGATATTCGTATGATGGCTTCTGGTCCTCGTAGTGGAATTGGTGAGATAATCATTCCAGCAAATGAACCAGGAAGTTCAATTATGCCAGGAAAAGTTAACCCAACTCAATGTGAAGCATTAACTATGGTTTGTGCTCAAGTAATGGGTAACGATGTAGCTGTTTCAGTTGGTGGAATGCAAGGTCATTATGAGCTAAATGTTTTTAAACCAATGATGGCTGCCAATGTATTACACTCTGCTCAATTGCTTGGTGATGCATGTATAAGCTTTGATGAACATTGCGCGCAAGGAATTGAGCCTAATCACGATGTCATCAAAAAATTATTAAATAATTCCCTAATGTTAGTAACGGCTTTAAACACTAAAATTGGTTATTATAAAGCTGCTGAAATAGCAAATACTGCTCATAAAAATGGTACAACTCTTAAAGAAGAAGCTATTAATTTAGGGTATGTTACAGCAGAAGATTATGATGCTTGGGTAAAACCTGAAGATATGGTTGGTGGACTAAAATAAACCGAAAACCAAAGTATAAACAGATAAAGTGCTAATGATTCATTCATCTAGCACTTTTTTTTATCATTTAAATTCCTAAATTTAGAATCTAAACTCTATTTATGTCTTTACTTATTATAAACATCAAAGAACTACTTCAAGTAAGAGAAACCAACGTTACCATTGTAAAAGGTAATGATATGAAAATCCTTCCAACTATTAAAAATGCTTACGTGCTAATAGATTATGATACAATTGTAGAATATGGCAGTATGGATGATTATGAAAATATTGAAGCTGATGAAGTTATTGATGCTAAAGGTAAAATAGTACTTCCAGCTTGGTGTGACTCACATACGCATCTTGTTTTTGCTGGAGACAGATCTCAAGAGTTTGTTGATAGGATTAATGGTTTAACCTATGAAGAAATTGCAGCTCGTGGTGGAGGTATTTTAAATTCTGCTGAAAAACTGCAAAACACAAGCGAAGATGAACTTTACGAGCAATCTTTAAAACGTTTAAATGCTGTTATAAAATTAGGAACAGGAGCTATTGAAATTAAATCTGGTTATGGATTAACAGTTGATGCCGAACTAAAAATGTTACGAGTTATTAAACGTCTAAGCAAAGAGTCGCAAGTAAAAATAAAAGCAACACTTTTAGGCGCACATGCTTTACCAAAAGAATATAAAGACAATAAAAGCGCTTTTGTAGACCTTGTAATAAATGAAATGATTCCTAAAGTAAGTAAAGAACGTTTGGCTGAGTATATTGATGTATTTTGTGAAAAGGGTTATTTTTCTCTAGAAGATACCGAACGCATTTTAAATGCAGGTGTTGAGCATGGATTAATTCCAAAAATACATGTTAATCAGTTTAATGCATTTGGTGGTGTAGCACTTGGTGTGAAATACAATGCACTTTCTGTTGACCATCTAGAAGAATTAAATAATGAAGACGTTGATGCTTTAAAAAACAGCAAAACAATGCCAGTTGCATTGCCTTCTTGTTCATACTTTTTAAGTATTCCTTATACTCCAGCTCGTCAAATTATTGATGCAGGTTTACCTATCGCACTAGCAACAGACTATAATCCTGGCTCTACTCCTAGTGGTAATATGAATTTTGTGGTAAGCACTGCTTGTATAAAAATGAAAATGACTCCTGAAGAAGCTATAAATGCAGCTACAATTAATGGTGCTTATGCTATGGGAATTTCCAATCAGTACGGAAGTATTTGCAGAGGTAAAAAAGCGAACCTAATTATAACTAAAGAAATTCCTAGTTATCATTATTTACCATATGCCTTTGGAGATAATCTGATTGATAAAGTTATAATTAATGGACGAATAGTTTTATAAATAAAAAACCCGAAAGCAATACTTTCGGGTTTTTCATAATGAACTAATTAATTTATATCTATTACTTAAGTGTAAACTGTGTAGAAGACACTAATTCTTTTTTGTTGTAAACATTAACTGTGTAACGTCCTTCAGAAAACTCTCCACTAGGTGAAACAAACTCACAAATGTTTATGCTTCTGTTTTCGTAGTTAAATTTACTTATTAAGCTATAATTTAATGATTTATCACCAAATTGAATTTGCTCATTTACACCTAAAACATTACTTCTAGGATCTAATACTTGTACATATAATTCTTTATCTCCAGCACCAACTAAAGTGTTTTTAGCTACAGTAAAGCAAATTCTAATTTTATCACTTCTTGAAGCTCTTTCAGTAGGAATTAATTTACCTGAACTTCTTTCAATAACACCATAACTCTTTAAATCAACAGTTTGAAGTACAGCGGCATTTTCAACAACATTAGCTAATTCGTTGTTTTGTACTAATAATGAATCAGAAAACATTGTACGCTCAGCTAATCTAACGTTAGTACTATCTAAAGATGTCGCTAATAATGAATTTTCAATTTTTAATCTATCATTTTCAGTCAACAACGCATCCATTTCTTCTTGTAACGCTAAAAATTTCTTTTTATAGCTCCATAATCCTTTAACTGATGCTTGAGAAATTTTTAATGAATCCATTAAACCTTGAATACGATTTCTTGCTTCTACTAAATCTGCATTTGCAGCTTCATTCTCTCCAATAGCAATATCATATTGTTTTGCCATGTTACTCAAGTCTGTCATAACTTGTTGTTTCTCTTCTGTTAATTCAGCTTGTACTTTTTTACTGTCATTATACAATTTTGAAGTGTAAAATCCTGTTCCTAAAAACAGCGCTAATAAAATTCCTAATGCAATTTTTAATCCTGTGCCTTTGTTTGTACTTTCCATAAGTGTTTGTTGTATTTAACGTTAATTCTATTTTAAATAATTTATTTTTGATGAAGGAAATAAATAAAACTGTATTTTTATTTTTTAGTAAAATTAAACAAATTCCTACATGGATAAACTTATTCTCTTTAATAATAACGATTTAAAAAATCTTTTAAAAAATCGTCCTAGCGAATCCAAGTTTGGAAATCATGTCCAATTACTTCCCGACTTCAATACTATATACGATTCACTTTTAACTTTGGACGTTGACTATGTTATTTTTGGTATAAAAGAAGATGTAGGAGTATTCGCAAACTACGGAAATACAGGTGCTTCAAAGGCTTGGGATGCCACTCTAAAAGTTTTGTTAAATATACAGAGTAACGAGTTTACAAACCCAAGCAAAGTTCTAATTCTTGGTCATTTAGACTTTTCTGATATGATGGAAAAAGTAAAATTACTAGACCAAAACAACAAAAAAGATATTACTAAAGCCCGAAAAAAAGTAGCCAAAATAGATAAATACGTTACCGATTTAGTATATCAGATAGTAAAAGCTGGAAAAACACCAATAATAATTGGTGGTGGACATAACAATGCTTACGGAAATATTAAAGGCACATCATTGGCTTATAAAAAACCTATTAATGTTGTTAATTTTGATGCACATTCCGATTTTAGACGTGAAGAAGGCAGACATAGTGGTAATGGTTTTAGCTATGCATATACCGAAGGTTTTATGAAAAATTACTTCATTTTCGGATTGCATGAAAACTATACTTCTGATAATATATTTCAGGTTTTAAATAAGTTTAAATCTATACAATACAACACGTTTGAAGCTATTTCTATTAGAAATGAACTTTCGTTTAAATCTGAACTAGAACGTGCTTCAGATTTTATAAGCGACAAACCTTTTGGTGTTGAATTAGATTGTGATGCAATAAAAAACATACCTAGTAGCGCCATGACACCAAGTGGTTTTAGTGTAAAAAAAGCTAGAGCTTTTGTCAATTATTTTGGAAAACATAAAAACGCACAATATTTGCATATCTGTGAAGCTGCTCCAACACCTGAAACCGAAACTAAAGTTGGAAAACTTATTACCTATTTAGTAACCGATTTTATGAGAGCAAATCAATCCAAATGAAACAAGATAAACAATATAGTATTGATTTGTGGTTGTTTATTAGCAGCGCTATAGTTTTTTTGTATTTACTTTTTATGGATTATGCAGTTGTAAATAAGTGGGATAATACTGCTTGGGGAGTTATTACAGAACTAACGACCATTCCAATGCTATTTTTAGGTTGCGTTATACCAATTGTAGTCATATATAGATTGATTACTAATAAGGCACAAAACAGATCTCTAGCTATATTATCAATGTTTTTTTCATTAATGACAATGGCTGTTATTGCATACTTAACTTTTTACCAATAGTATGATAAAGATTATTTCTTTTAATAAACAATATTCTAAAGATTTTTACGAATTAAATATAGAATGGCTTAAAACTTATTTTTATGTTGAGCCATTTGACGAAGAAGTGTTAAGCAAACCAGAACTTTATATTATTGATAAAGGAGGTCATATTTTCTTTGCAAAACTTGACAATGAAATTGTTGGCACTGTTGCTTTAATGCCTACAAAAGCTGATGGTGTTTTTGAACTTACAAAAATGGCTGTATCGCCTAACCATAGAGGTTATAAAATTGGCCAACAACTTATGCAACATTGTATAGATTTCGCTAAACAAAGTCATTACAAAGGGCTAATGCTCTACTCTAACACGTTACTAGAAAATGCTATTTATATTTATAAAAAGTATGGCTTTATTGAGATTCCTGTTGAAGCAAACTCGCCTTATAAACGTAGTAATATTAAAATGGAGCTGATGTTTAAAACTTATTCATAAACTCATCCAATTCAGCACAATATTTTTCATCCTTTTCACAAAGTATAGAAAGAGTTTCAAGCAATAATTGATTTAACTCTTCATTTTCTGAGTTTAAATTGTACGCTAGTTTAAATTCGGAATAAGCTCCTAAATAATTACTATTTTTTAATCTAGAATATCCAGAATTAAATAAAAAATTAAAAGCATAATTATTCTCAATCCTCATCTTTTCAACAATACTTTGTGATTGCTCTTTAGTGTATTCATTAAATTGTGAATATAAAAATGAAACTAAAAAAACAGAAACTATAATTATTAAAACGGTTAATAAACCATTAAGTTTTTTATTCTCTTTTCTATTATATTTTAAAGTGAAATCCTTATTGTGTTTTGGAAGCGAATTAAATGAAGGTATTCGTTCTCTTTTAGCAAACGGCTTTCTAGGATTCTTTTTATAAATCCAACTTTGCATGCCAAATCCCATATAACCAGCCATAATACATCTTTATTAATTAGTAATGTTTTATTATGGATTGTTACATGTTTTAACTACCATTATTCTTCAACGAATCAATTTTACGCTGTAATTGTTCAATCTCATCAGCATTTTCATTAACTCTAGGCATTGTTAAAATTGAATCTATTGCTTGTTGCACAACATCAATATCTTTAGTTTCTTCAACAAAATAGTAACCAATACCTTCACTTGCCCTCCAAGCCTCATTTAATTGGTCATAAACTGTTTTATCCCATTGACTTGGGTGTTTTACATCTATCCAAATTACATCTCTGTATTCACTATCAATAAGTGCTAAATCTGGTGTTGCAGAACCATCAAATTTTTTAGAGTCATCTTTGATAGCAGATACTGTTCCTAAAAAGAACATACGTCTGCGACCTGCTATATCTTTAATATAAGGTCTAAACTCAACAGGTTTATTTACTGACCAATCAAACTCTTTACGAGACTCTATCATTTTTAATGGCATAGCCGAAACTCCAGCATAACCTTGCTTTTTAGCTGCATGATCATAATAATAAAGCTTATCTGTTCCATCTGCAGGAATAAATACACTATAAGTTAAACTGGTTCGCTCATCGCCTACTGGCTCTAATCCAAACCAATGGTATAATCCGTTAAAAGCATCAGAATCTGTGTCCTTAAAATCAAAATCGGTAACAAATGGTTGCTGATTCTGGTCGTCTGGTAAATCTGGTATTTTTACAGCTGTTTGCATTTTCCAAGGTAATGGGTCTGTAAATCCTCCTAAAAATTTCAACGATTCTGCCTGCAAACGAGATACTTTCTCTGATAATGTATTCTGTTTTGTGAGATAAGGATATTTATGCATTTCCTCTGGACTTATATAAGTTCCTTTACCAATAAGTACACGCTCCATATAATCATTAAAATCGTGCTCACCATTATCAATAACCATTACACCTCCAAAAGTTGGATAAGGAAATAAAAAGCCCTTCCATTTAATTAAGCTAACAACTTCTACCCAACTACCTGAATCATTTTTCATATAAAACGTATCACTAGGTTCTAAAGAAAACAGCTGAAAGAAATTAAATCGTTGCACTACTGCATTGTATGTATTACGACTAAATTTTAAAGATTCTCCTATTGAAAAGGTTACTGGAATTCGATTTTCACTTGAAAAACGAGGAAAAGGCGATGTACTAGATACTGCGAATACTTCTTCAGTATTTTCGCTTATTTGTTGCAATGTATATTTTTCTGAAGGTTGTATGGCCATGGTCCATTTGTTCTCTCCATCTACTCTTACTAAATGTGGTAACGATACATCTTTGGTTTCTCCAACAGACTCATTTGCCATTGAGAAAATATTTCGTAACGGCTGAATTCGTTCGTTTTGGGTTAAAGGCAATTCATTAATTTCAACTCTATTAAGGTTGTTGAAAACGTTATATGTTTTCATATAATCATACATTTTATAATGCCAACCTACAAGATATAGTAACCCAAAATAAGCTGCTACAGCACCAAGCAATGCAATTCGTTTTCCTGTACTAGGCGTACTTCTAAATTTTCGCATGAGCAAAAACAATACTAATGCGCTAACAAGAATAATAAAAATGTATTTTCTGATGAATAACAAAAATGGTTGATAATCATCACGTAGAAAAAACAAAGCAATCAATAGTATAATACTTACAATAATTGTAATTGTTTTTTGCCTTTTGCCTCTATTCCAGTAGTTTTTTATCATAATTTATCATTTGTCATTCTGCGCTACGACGCAGAATCTATTCTTTTTGTTTTTGGATTCCACATCAAGTGAGAAATGACAGGCTTACATCAATCCTTTATCCTTTAATCGCTCACGAGCACTTTTCTCTTGAGTTTTTGGCTCTTCTTTTACTTCTTTTACTGCTTCATTAGCATCAGATTCTTTACTCTTTAAATCTTGAATAAAATCTTTACCCTTTTCGATAGTGTCTTGGATTTTATCTTCTAATGAATCACTTTGTACTTCAATAACTTTAGTTGATTTTATTACAAAATTTGCAAGATATGTGCCTACAAGAGTACCAACGATTATCGAACAAAATATTGAAATACCATTATAGCTACCAAATATATTTATTGGCGTTAAAAACTGAAGAATAACCGCTATTACTAAAAAAGAAGCTGCTACAAAAACTAATCTTGGTAAAAAGGCTTGTTGAAAAATAAACCCTTTTTTATCTGTTGGTTTCATTTGCAACTCTTTGCTATTTACTAATTTGTTTACAAATCGGTAAGTAGCATTACTATTAGACTCTCTCCAATACAAAAGAATACCGAATAATATTGATGCGATAAAAATTACTAATTCTATTCCCATGATTTATTTTTTAGTTTTCTGAAACCTATTTAAAGTAATAAATAATTATTATGGATTCTCCATCTAGTGATGAATATCAACTCAATAAATTATTTTTTTTGTCATTCTGCGCTACGACGCAGAATCTAATTTTTACAACTTCCACTCTGATGATAAATCTATCCAATCAAAATTATCCTTCTCAATTAAATCAATTTTCCATTGACGATTCCAGTTTTTCAATTGCTTTTCTCTTTTAATAGCGTCGTTAACATATTGAAATTGTTCAAAATACATTAGCTTATCTAAATAATATTTTGATGTAAATCCATCAACCAACTTATGTTTGTGTTCAAACATTCTTCTTTCTAAATCATTTGTTACTCCAACATATAATGTTCCATTCTTTTTGTTGGAAAGAATGTATAAATAATATTGATGATAATTTCCTTTCATTCATAATGGATTCTGCGTCGTAGCGCAGAATGACAGTTTGTTATAAAATTAGTCTAAAATTCTCAAATATTGTTACTTATAACTTCAATTACCCAGTCTTTAAGTGATTCATCCCAAGTATTATAAGTCACATAAAACTGCTCTTTATCATACCAATACAAAAACAACACATCCATTGGAGAAATATTAACGAGTAATTTCCAAATTAAATCTTGGTGTTTTGCATCTAGTGACGAATGTGGCTCATGCAAAGCATTAAACAGTTTTACATCAACAATATCTGCTATTTTATATTGATTACTAACTTCTAATTTTTCAAGATACAGTTCAACGCTCATCACCTTTTTACGAGTGTCTATATCTAATTTATTGAGGTAACTTTTAAACAATACATTATCATTCAAAATGTCTTTAATTGGATGTTGTGTGTCTTTTAAACACTGTGATAACATAAACTTTTTAATACGTTCATATCGTTTGGTTTTTACAACTTCTTCTAAATCGTACTCAATAATAACATGGTCACGAAGTTTTTCCATAAGTTCTGGCTGTGACATATGAAAAATTATAACTTCATGTATTGTATCTTTTATTGCTTCTTTATACCATTTTTCGTCTTCAAAAACTACAATTGGAGTAATAAAATCTCTTAACACATAAACTCCGTTGAATGCTTTAGTATAAAATGAATCAGTTGTAAAATGAAGTTCATGTAAATTTAAATCACGATTACGTAAATCGCCATGTGCTTTAGCTGAAGCTAACAATTGCTCATGTAAGTCTTCATCTATAAAATTATGTCCTACTTTAAACTTTTCAACTAATTGTAGTTGTTGTTTTTGTATTTTATCTAAATCGTTTATTAAATGAAATCTAATTGCAACATCATTATATTTTAAAACATCTAAGGGTTCATAAAATGCATCGATATGCTGATCAAAATCAATACAGATAGCACAATCGCGAGTAATATCGTTTATCTTATCACCATGTGTTTTAAAAACATGTTGCATCATGTCTCTATCAAATGTATGAAACGGGTTATATACAGGTTTTCCTTTTTGTAAAGGCGAAATAATGATGCCATGCGGATTGGCATCTCCATTATTCAAATAATAAACCTCTTTTTTTTCTTCGGCAATTTCAGGGCTCCAGCCAATTCCGTCAATAGAAAAATTAGTAAGCTTAGTAGGTGTAAATCCTAACTTAGTTAAGCATTGATTATAACGCTCAACAAGCTTTCCGCTTATAGGAATAAGTTCACTTCTATATAAATTTGCTGCTTTAAGTTTTTGCATTAATCATCATATTCTTTATCAAACTTCTCTCTAGCTTCAGTTTCTATATGCAATTGGTCAACTCGAGCGTCTACTTTTCGTTTAAAGTCAGTATCAGCAATAGTAGCTACGTTATCGATATATCTTACTACTTCTTGTCGTCTAATTTCAGAAAAATCTAAACCTTTCATATTAGCTCGCATCAATTCTTGAAGCATATTAAACTTAGTTTGATAATCTTTCTTAAAGTACACTTCTGGGTTTTCAAACCAGCTTTGCTCTAAATCAAAATCTGTTAAACGCAACGAAATGGCAGATTGAATATTCCTTACATCACGTGATGAAAAGAATGGAAACACCTTTTGCATGTCTTTATACAAATTAGCATAAAACAAGTGTTCGCTAGTTTTAAATTGCTTCTCTACTTTATCATAAATAGCATGTACACGTTCTTCGGAAGGTTTATCAACTTTATTAAGTATTTCTCCCATATTTTTTGCCAAACCTTGATCTTGAAGATATTGATAATTGTCTGGGTTTTTCATATTAACAAAATCTGGCATAGTATCGTCCAACTTTCGCCACCATAAATGATCTTGATCTAAAAAATCATGTTCTGTTCGAGCTCCATCAATTTTAAATCGACCTTGCACACGAGAAATTACAGCTTTATCTAACATTTCAGGAAGGTTTGTAAAAAGCCCAATAGAACTGTTACCATAATTAACTGCATAAGCGCCTTCAGTATATCTTAAAAACACACCAATAACCTCTTTAACACCTGCAGAAACTCCTTGAGCGGTACGTTCTTGCAAATTATTCTCAGCATCATCAATAGGTGCGAAAATTAATTTTGAAGGATCTTGCAAAGGCTTCATCCACTCCACCATTTTTTCTGCAGAACCACCTTGAAAAGTACTAATTAAAGTATCAGGCATTGGATGAAACAAGAAAGGTATTTCTAATGTATCGCAATGTTCTTTAAGTCTTGTTGCTATGGCAGCAATTAACATACTTTTACCTGTTCCTGGAATTCCATAACCCATAAACACTGGCATAAAGCCACCAAGCTCTTGAAATGGATTCTTTTTGGCTGTAAAATCATAGCTCAACAAGCGTTCTGTTAAGCGACGTGCAAAATGCTTTGCATCTCTGTTACCAACTATTTGTTCAAATCTAATTTTATTAAACTCTACACTCTTTGCTGCTCCTGCAAACACATTATTCCAACCAGAAATTGCAAACTCTGATTTTTCGAGTTTATAAGTCCTGTCTAATATTGTTTCTTGATATTCTAATGAGCTTTTTCGCATTTGAATTTCAGCAATTAAAGCTTCAAAATACACCACAGTAAAATCTGCTACATCTTTATCACTTTTAATAATATCTGGATGGCTCAAATACTTGTCATAATAAAATAACATACAAGCTATCCCTTTTAGAGGCGACATAAAGGATACTTCTGGTATGCCAGCAAACTTTTGCTTCATCACACTTAAATCGTCTGAAGCTACATTTTTAAGGTTATGAAGAATATTATAAGCCGTTGAGAACAACATAAATGCTGTTGACGTATGCATTTTACTTTCATACTCTCGCTTTCCTGAGTCGTCTAAAGTAGATTTACGCTCATTAAGACTCGATAAACCTGACGCATCGTAATAACTATCTTTAATCCAAATACCTAAAGTAATCCCTTCTTGTACTGCAAAAAGTGTTTGATTTAACAATACAGGAATTGCTATAGATTCTGGCAACAATCGTTTTTTAAGTTCTAAAATAGTTTTAGAGACAGATGTAATTTCTGAAGTGTTTGTTCCATTATTAGCGCGAGACAAATACAATAAGATAGATTCATCTTTAGCATCTTTATCTTTATTTTTAGCACGTTGCCCTTGTTCCCATTGCACACTTTTTAGATACGATGTAGCTTCATCACGAAGCATATCGAGTTCAGACTGTTTTATAGGAAAGGTTGAGTTGTGTTCCATGTTTATATGTTATCAATTTTTAATTCAGAAATTTGAATAGGTGGCTTTGCTAGTTTATTCATAATTTCTGGTGTTTTACTATATAATAATTGAATAATTCGGTGTGGCGCAAATACATAATTTTGATTCACAGTATCACTCCATTTTTGTAATGTTTGTTTTGAAAAATAGCCACCTTCAGTAAATTCACTTCCAGAAAATACTTCGTCAACTTTAAGAGATAAAGCGTAAGACTCTAATGGAATTTCTTTTTTGGCAATACTCTCTAAAATTGAATGTGTTATTTCGTTTTCATCTTTTGCAAATACATTATGAAATGGGCCTAAATCAATACGTTTTATATGCTTTGGTTTTACATCAGGTAATTTTCTGTCAATACCATAAGCCATAGTATCTAGACTCATATCTCTATCAGCATTGTTCTTTAAAACCTCATAAATTTCATCTTTATAACTGTCAATATATTTACCCTCATAATCAAAGTACATAAAACAAACATAAGGCCTGTTATTAGCAACATCATAAAAACTCCAGCTGGTCATATACTGTGCAGACATTCCTTGTGGTGCTTCTATAATTTTACCTTGTACAAAACGATTGAAAATAAATTTTTGCTCAACAGAAGTATAATATACTATTGATGCTGCTTGAAACAATTTGTCTTTACTTACTGGCTCTTTTTTGCGTAAAATTTGATCAAGGAATTCGTCTTGTAATTCATTAACATCTTTAAGTTTATTAATGTAATTGTCGCGAAGTGATAAGTCGTTAAACAAATACCTAAATTCTAAATAATTAGGAAATCCAGAGTCGGTTAAATCGACTTTCATATTATCCTCAGCATCATACATATATTTAACACGCATTGCCTCTATTGAATATAATAACAAATCACAGTACTGCTTAAAAAACACAATCTCTTTTTGAGTACATATTTGATTTTGCTGCGCACTAACTATTAACTCTTTTAAAGCAAAGTCTACCATTTTATGGTAAAATACGTATTGCTCTTTGGAGTCTAGAACTGCTGAATCTAATGGTGTTACAATATGATTGATTGACATTTTTTATTAAAAATGAAACGTTTAATATTAGTTTAGAAAAGAAGCGCTTCATGAAGAAGCGCTAAAAATATTTATGATAACAAATCGTCTGCTCCAGCTTCTGGTTTAGGAGTACCTGATGGTTTGCCTGCATCATCACCTGAAGGTTTATTAGCTTCAGCTTTATAATAGTCTTCAAAAATTTCTTTCATGTCTATCCCATAGCGTTCAGCGAAATTCTTTTGTATATCAGCATCTTTAATACGAATTTCTTGTAATGCTTCAGCATAGCTACTATAAACGCCTTGCATAACTTTTTCATGAACTGGAATATTGTCCATCATTTCCTGACGTGCTTTTGCACTTGCAGTATGCATTGCTGCTAAAGTTTCTCCAATATGCTCATCTGTTTTAACACCTAAATGCTCTAAAATTGCAGCAAACTCTTGATCTGTTCTCGCTTTTAAAGCTACTACATAACCATCATAATATTTAAGACGTTCTTCAGTGTCTGACTTTAATTTTGCGCGATGAGTTTGTAAATTACTACGTAAAGATGTTAATACTTTTATAGTTAGATTGTGCTTATGCACAAAGCTATCTTTACTTGCTGCCAATGTTGTATAAGCATTTTTAAGTCCTTCTAACTCTTCAACTTTTTGCTCTAATGTTGTTACTTTACCTATAGCTTGTGCATAATCGGCTGATTGCTTATCAACAATTTCTTCTAACTCTTGACGTGCTTGTTTAAGTAGCGCATAATTTTCTTCGAGTTTAGCTTCTACTTCCTTCTTTTTTTCAAGTGCTTTAGTGTGATTTTTTGTTGCTTCAACTATAGCATCCTGTAACTTATCTTCTACTTCTTTAATCTCAACTTCACGATTTTTTAATCTTGTTACTGCTGCTTGCGATTTGAATGATAATTCACTTAAAAGTGTTTGCACATCTGCAGTTTCAATACGCTCTTGAAACATTGCTTTTGCTTTATTATCAGCAGCAGCACGTATCTTCTCAGCTTCAACTAAATCTTGCTCTGCTTTTTTAATTTTGCTTTTTCTTCCCCAAAGGTTATTCCACCAAGTGTCTGGTTTGTTTTGTGCATCTTCTAATTCAATTTTTGCACGTTCTAATGCTTTTTGAGCGTCATCAATAACTTTTTGTTCGTTAGCATTTAATGAAGAGAATTTTTCAAATATAATTCCAACTTCATCTTGGTAATCTGTTAAATCTTTTATGGCATCAAGAAGTGTAGTTCTATCTTTTTCAGCCATACCTACAACATCATCTAACGTTGCATTTAATATTTTTTGACGAACCTCAGGGTCATCTTCTTGTGCTAGTTTAGATTTCATAGTATCAATGGCTTTTCCCCAATTGACATCTACTTTTCCTGTTTTTTCGTTAGAATTGGTTTCTAATAAATCAAAATCATCAGACATAGTGCGTAGTGTATTTAATTGCGTTGAACAAATTTTTAATAAGTAGCAATTTCGTTAAAAAATATTAGTTTTAAAATTATTACTGCTTAATTTATTGGTATAATATGTTACCAAAATGTTACAACAAACAAAACACAAAGTATTTTATTGTGAGCTGATTACATGATTAATGTTAATAACTCATAGTAAAAAAAGTACAACAATTTTATTATGAAATAGTTACCAATTCAAATAATATTGTATATTTGATTTCCAAACCAAATCTTTTAAATACTTAAGTTATGCTTAATTTAATTAACCTAAACCTCGTAGTCAGCACAATGCAGCTTACTATTGTCCTAATAATTACCGCTGCAGTCTTCTTATTTTTTATTGTTCTTGCAATTATAAAAATGTACAAATTAAAAGCTGAAAACAAACGTCTTTTAGATAGTGATGCTTTTAAGTTTGATGTTGATGAAAGTTATAAAGATTTTACTGAAGGACATTTATACGATAATAAATAATATTAATTTATATAATAAAAAAGCCAGCAATTATGCTGGCTTTTTTATTGACTGTTATTATCTAACTAGTTTTTTGTATTTAATACGTTTTGGAGCTACATCACCTAAACGTTTTTTTCTGTTTTCTTCATAGTCACTAAAACTACCTTCGAAGAAATATACCTCAGAGTTCCCTTCAAAAGCTAGAATGTGTGTACAAATTCTGTCTAAAAACCATCTGTCGTGGCTAATAACAACTGCACATCCTGCAAAGTTTTCAAGACCTTCTTCTAAAGCTCTTAATGTATTAACATCTAAGTCGTTAGTTGGCTCATCTAAAAGTAATACGTTACCTTCTTCTTTAAGAGTCATTGCTAAATGCAAACGGTTACGCTCACCTCCAGACAACAACTTAACCTTCTTGTTTTGCTCGCTTCCCGAAAAATTAAATCGACTTAAATAAGCACGAGAGTTTACTTGTTTTCCTCCCATTAAAACTAACTCTTGCTCATCACTAAAGTTTTGCCAAATTGATTTTTCAGGATCTATATTAGAGTGCTTTTGATCTACATAAGCGATTTTTGCTGTATCTCCAACTTTAAATTCTCCTTTATCTGAGGTTTCTTCTCCCATTATCATTCTAAAAATAGTGGTTTTACCAGCTCCATTTGGACCAATAACACCAACAATTCCTGCTTGTGGAAGATTAAAGTTTAAATTGTCATATAACAACTTGTCATCATACCCTTTACTTACACCAATAGCTTCGATAACATTTGTTCCTAAACGTGGTCCATTAGGTATATAAATTTCAAGTTTTTCGTCAAGTTGTTTTTGATCTTGACTCATTAATTTATCGTAATTATTCAAACGTGCTTTTTGTTTCGTCTGACGACCTTTTGCACCTTGACGAACCCATTCTAACTCACGTTCTAATGTTTTTTGTCTTTTAGATGCAACCTTACTTTCTTGAGCCATACGCTTAGATTTCTGATCTAGCCAAGAAGAGTAATTTCCTTTCCAAGGAATACCTTCACCTCTATCAAGTTCTAAAATCCAACCTGCTACATTATCTAAAAAGTATCTATCATGTGTTACTGCAATTACTGTTCCTTTATACTGTGCTAAATGTTGCTCTAACCAATGTACAGATTCTGCATCTAAATGGTTTGTTGGCTCATCTAACAATAATACATCAGGTTCTTGCAAAAGTAATCTGCATAATGCTACTCGTCGGCGTTCACCTCCAGAAAGTACTTCTATTTTTTTATCGCCTTCTGGAGTACGTAATGCATCCATAGCAATTTCGAGTTTAGTATCAAGTTCCCAAGCATCTGAAGCATCAATCTTATCTTGTAATTCGGCTTGACGATTCATTAGCTTTTCCATTTTTTCTGGATTGCTATAAACCTCTTCTAAGCCAAACATATCGTTTATTTTATTGTATTCATCAAGAATAGCTACAGTTTCTGCAGCACCTTCACGAACAACTTCCATTACGGTTTTGCTTTCATCTAATTGCGGCTCTTGTTCAAGATAACCTACTGAATAATCTTGCAAAAATGTAACGTCTCCTTGGTAATTTTTATCTACTCCAGCTATTATTTTAAGTAATGTAGATTTACCAGAACCATTAAGACCTAGAATACCTATTTTGGCTCCATAGAAGAAACTTAAATATATATTTTTTAAAACAGGTGTGTCTGCTCCTTTAAATGTCTTGGTTAGACCAGACATTGAAAAAATCACTTTTTTATCATCACTCATATTATACTCTACCTTTTAATGCGTTAAAAACCCAAGCTATTGCAAAAAAACCTAAGCCAACAGCTGCAAAACCCCATCCAGCTACATCATCATACCTAAATGCTCCAAGAGCCATTAATCCTAAACCTACTAAAATCATAATTGTGGTAGCCCAAGCCAACACAGTATTTTTATTCATTGCCATATTAATTAGTTATTTTATTGGAAGAGCAAATATCGTGTTTTTTAATAAAAAAAGCATCTTTTACAGATGCTTAATTTATCAAATTATAATGATTTTTTGGTTATATCATTGGAACTTCTATTAATAATAATTCTGAATCTTCATTTGCTGAGATTTTAAAATTATCTGTTTGCGAAACACCTATTGCATCACGAGTTTGTAGTTCATTGGTTTCAACAGTTACAGTTCCATGAATATTCATTACATATACACCATGACTATTACTTTTAAGTTTATAATCGAAAGATTTATCCTTATCCAAATCTATTCTTGATATAATTGCGTCTTGATGAATTTTTAAACTCCCTTCATGATTTTCATCTATTGATGTTACTAATGTTTGAAGTTTATTTTTTCGGTCATCTGCATTATAGTGTTTTTGACCATAACGTGGCTCAACATCTGTTTTATTTGGTATTACCCAAATTTGAAACAAACTCAGGTAAGCTTTATCAGAACCATTAATCTCAGAATGCTGTAAACCTTTACCTGCTGACATTATTTGTACTTCTCCTGCTTCGATTGTTTGCCACTCATTATGCATTGAATCACGATGTTTTAAACTTCCACTTAATGGAATTGTTATAATTTCCATATTATTATGTGGATGAGTTCCAAATCCCATTTTTGGTGCTATAATATCGTCATTTAACACTCTTAATGCACCAAATTGCATTTTTTCTTGGTTAAAATAATTCGCAAAACTAAAAGAGTGATTAGCTTGTAGCCAACCATGATTAGCAAATCCTCTGCTATCTGCTTTATGCACTATTGTTTTCATTTTATAAATCCTTTCTTTATCTTAATTTATCAAGCAAGTCACTTAGTTGTGCTGCTTCATTTTCTGTTATGTTTTTTAATAAATCTTCATTAAAATTATCAGCTATGTCATCCAATAATTTTCTTCCTTTAGTTGTTATTTTTATATGCACAACACGTCTATCATCTGGACATGGTATACGTTCGATTAAATCTTTGGCGCATAATTTATCCATTAACCGAGTTGCATTTGGTGCTCTATCTATCATTCTTTCTTTAATAGTTTGAACTTTTAAAGCTTCATTAGCACCTCTCAAAATTCTTAAAATGTTATACTGTTGTGGTGAAATGCCATACGGTTTAAAAAAAGTGTTTTGATAACTTGTAATCCAATTTGCTGTATATAGGATATTGATTAATGCTTTAACCTTATTGTTTGCAAATTTTGAATTTACATCTTTAGAAATATCTCCCATTTTTTATAGTTTAAGCTAATCTGTCTGAATATTCGTGTTTCTTTTTAAAAACTGCTGCTGCAAAAGGACAAAGCGGAATAACTTTCAAACCTTTATCTCTCATAAACTCTACAGCTGCTTCAACTAATTTATAGCCTACACCTTGTCCTTTCAATTTTTCACTTACTTCTGTATGATCAATTATTATTTTATCGCTACCAGCATAAGTATATGTCATTTCTGCTTCTTGTTTACCATCTAATTCAACAAAAAACTTTCCTTTTTTACCATTATCTTCTTGTTTAATATTCATAATCATAAAGCGTTTTTAAATTGTTCAACTCTATTTATTAATTCATTATTAAGTTCTTTGTCAATAATTTTCCCTTCAGAAAAGTTTGTGTTAAACATTGGCAAAGAAAACTCAGCAACAATGTTTGCATTATGCCTTGGAAACCTATCTTTTGCTATTGCTATAACAGAAGCTCCTCCTCTACCTCCAGGCGACGTTGCCATTAATAGCATTGGTTTATCTTGAAATGTTTTTTGCTCAATTCTAGACATCCAATCAAAAATATTTTTGAAAACAGCTGAATAAGCTCCATTATGTTCTGCTAAAGAAACCATAACACCATCAACTTGTTTTATCTTATCGACTAATCGTTTAGCATTTTCTGGATGGCCCATTTCAGATTCTAAATCGACACTAAATAATGGTACATCAAAATCATTTAAGTCTAACACTTCTACTTCTACATTTTCTGCAAGTCCAGACGCATAAGTGACTAACTGCTTATTTATTGATTTTTTACTATTGCTACCTGCAAATGCTATAATTTTTTTCATTCTGTTTAATTTATTTTCCATGGCAAATATATAACAAATATTTTTATATTCCAAGGAATATATTTCCATGTTATTTATTTTAACAAAGTATTCACTTTTTAAACATCAACTTGTTTCGTAAATTCGTGGCAAATAATTTTTGAATATGGACTTAAACTTCAATAAAAACGAAGATCACAATAAATTACTATTATCTGACTTAAAAAGACGTTTTGCTAAAGTAAAACTTGGTGGTGGACAAAAAAGTATAGATAAACATCATGCAAAAGGCAAAATGACTGCCAGAGAGCGTATAGATTATTTATTAGATTCCAAATCGGAAAGTATTGAAATAGGTGGTTTTGCAGGCGAAGGCATGTACGAATCTCATGGTGGCTGTCCTTCTGGAGGTGTTGTTGTAAAGATAGGTTATGTTAAAGGAAAACAATGCATGGTCGTAGCAAATGATGCAACAGTAAAAGCTGGTGCTTGGTTTCCTATAACTGGAAAAAAGAATTTACGAGCTCAAGAAATAGCCATAGAAAATAGATTACCAATAATATATTTGGTAGATAGTGCTGGTGTGTATTTACCAATGCAAGATGAAATTTTTCCTGATAAAGAGCATTTTGGTCGCATTTTTCGTAATAACGCTATAATGAGTAGCATGGGAATTACTCAAATAGCTGCAGTTATGGGAAGCTGTGTTGCTGGTGGAGCTTATTTACCAATTATGAGTGATGAAGCTTTAATTGTTGATAAAACTGGAAGTATTTTTCTAGCAGGAAGCTATTTAGTAAAAGCTGCTATTGGCGAAACGATTGACAACGAAACTCTTGGTGGAGCAACAACCCATTGCGAAATTAGTGGTGTTACTGATTATAAAGCTAAAGACGATAAAGATGCTTTAGACACTATTAAGAACATTATAGATAAAATTGGTGATTATGATAAAGCTGGTTTTAACAGAGTTAAATCTGTAAAACCAAAAGAAGACCCTCAAGATATTTATGGAATTATTCCAAGAAGTCGTACTGATCAATACGATATGTATGAAATTATTAAACGTTTAGTTGACAACTCTGAATTTGATGAATATAAAGCAGGTTATGGTAAAACAATAATTACAGCATATGCTAGAATTGATGGTTGGGCAGTTGGTATCGTTGCAAACCAACGTCAGCTAGTAAAAACTACAAAAGGCGAAATGCAATTTGGTGGTGTTATATATAATGATAGTGCTGATAAAGCTACCCGATTTATTGCCAATTGTAATCAGAAAAAAATTCCGTTAGTATTTTTACAAGATGTTACTGGTTTTATGGTTGGTAGTAAAAGTGAACATGGTGGAATTATTAAAGATGGAGCCAAAATGGTAAATGCTGTAAGTAATTCTGTTGTACCAAAATTTACTATTGTAATTGGAAATAGCTATGGCGCTGGAAATTATGCAATGTGTGGTAAAGCTTACGACCCAAGGCTTATCGTAGCTTGGCCAAGTGCCGAACTTGCAGTAATGAGTGGTAATAGTGCTGCTAAAGTATTATTACAAATTGAAACAGCTTCACTTAAAAAGAAAGGTGAAACTATTACTAAAGAAAAAGAAGAAGAACTTTTTAATAAAATAAAAGATCGTTACGATGCACAAGTATCCCCTTACTATGCTGCTGCTCGAATTTGGACAGATGCTATTATAGATCCTTTAGATACAAGAACATGGATTAGTATGGGAATTGAAGCTGCTGACCACGCTCCTATTGAAAAGAAATTTAATTTAGGCATCTTACAAGTTTAACTTTTAATCACTTTTTTTTGTATCTTAATGGTTAAAATTCAACACTTTTAATCATGGGAACAATAAAATCACTCAACAAATGGGCAAATGCTCATACGTATTTACCTCTTGATCTTTTAAGAATTGCATTAGGTGTTTTTTTATTTATTAAAGGTATTTTCTTTATGAATAACATGAATTCACTCATTGAACTTTTTGAACCTATTAAAAATATCCCTGGAGGAATGATTTGGCTACATTATGTATTACCAGCTCATTTTATAGGTGGGATTTTAATTGCATTTGGCCTACTAACACGTTGGGCAATAATTTCTCAACTTCCCATATTAATTGGCGCTGTTATGATAAATGTTTTTGGAGAAATGCATGCTTATAATTTTACAACTGCAGCAGTAACATTACTAATTTGTGTTTTCTTTTTATTTTATGGCTCAGGAAAACATTCAGCAGATTATTACTTTAAAATGCAACAATAAATAAAAAGCAGAGCAACTAGTTAGTCGCTCTGCTTTTCTCTTTTATAAACTCTGAAAAGATTCTACTAATCTTACAAACTCAGCTCTGTAACCATCATTATCTTCTCCTCTACCTTGAGTTGCAAGTTTTATCACATCTTGTATTGTAGACTTATTATGATATTTTGAATGTCTTAACTGCATTCCAAATAAAGCTACAGCAGAAGCAAATTTTAAATCTTCAGATAACTCTGCTAATTCATCTTTTTGAATATGAATCATTTCAATACTTTTGTCTTCATCAGGTTTTTTATATCTAAACTTCACAGTAAACAACTCATCTGAATAATTATCGGAAATTGTAGTGTTTGTATATTTTAAATTATCAACATCTTTAATAAATTCACTTTTAATACCAACTGGAATAATTTCATAAAGTGCAGTAACTGTATGACCACTACCAAGTTCTCCAGCATCTTTAGTATCGTCAATAAAATCTTCATCTGCCAATAACCTGTTCTCATAGCCTATTAATCGATATGCTTGAACTTTTTTAGGGTTAAATTCAATTTGAATTTTAACATCTTTTGCAATTGTAAATAATGTACCGCCAAACTCTTTACCAAATACTTTTTGAGCTTCTTGCATAGTATCTATATATGCGTGGTTTCCATTCCCTTTATCTGCTAAAGTTTCTAATTTTGAGTCTTTATAATTTCCATACCCAAACCCTAATACTGATAAAAATACGCCTGATTTACGTTTTTCTTCAATCAATGTTTCCATTGCTTTGTCACTAGATGCACCAACATTAAAATCGCCATCAGTAGCCAGAATAACTCTATTATTCCCGTTTTTAATGAAATTTTCTTGAGCTATTTTGTAAGCTAATTCAATTCCTGCTCCACCAGCTGTTGATCCTCCAGCATTAAGATTATCTAATGCTTGAATGATTTTTTCTTTATTAACTCCATTTGTTGGCGACAAGACCATTCCTGCTGCTCCTGCATAAACTACTATAGCTACTTTATCTTTTTCTCTTAACTGATTAACCAATAATTTAAAGGCAGACTTTAGTAATGGCAACTTATTTTCTGAACCCATTGAACCCGAAACATCTATTAAAAAGGTTAGGTTTGAAGCAGGTAACTCTTCATTTTCATAAGCTTTACCTTGCAATCCTATTTTTACAATTTTAGTATCATTGTTCCAAGGCGTTTTGGCTACATCTGTATTTATAGAAAAGGGATGCTTACCAGTTGGTTGTGGATAATTATAATTGAAGTAATTAATCATTTCTTCAATCTTTACTGCATCTACAGGAATTTGCTGACCATTATTTAACATCCTTCTGATGTTACTATATGATGCTTTATCTACATCAATTGAAAATGTTGACAAAGGTGAAAGTGTTGTTCTTTCAAAATTGTTTTCATTAATGTTTGCATATGTTTCATCATTCTCTATTCTATAATTTCCTTGCTTAGTAGTAATTACTATACATCCATATTTTGCGGCATCTCCAAAATGAGATTTTGCATCAGCTGGTTTAAATGTGTTTATGTGCTCAATATCATCAGTATCTATATTCTTAATAACCTCGTTATAATGAGTTTCAACAGGTATCCCATCAACAATATACAGAGGTTGTTTGTTAGCAGAAATAGCTGTCACTCCTTTTACATTTACACCTGCAACTTTACCTTGAAGTTGATTAGATATTTTATTATGATATGCTTTCTGTTTTTGTCTTTTTATTTGGCTTGCTGTTGGTCCGCTATTCCTAATATAGCCATTGCTGTAACCATAACCTACAACAACAACTTCATCTAATGCAGATGAATCTTCTTCTAATGCAATATTAATTGTAAAAGAATTAGCAATTTTAATCTCTTTACTCTTCATACCTATAAATGCAAATTGAAGCACATCTCCAACATTAGCCATAATAGTATAATTACCATTAAAATCTGTTTGCGTTCCTGTTGTAGATCCTTTAATTACAACATTTACGCCTGGCAGTGGTAAACCATCTGATAATGCGATTACGTTTCCAGTGATTTTTTTTTGTTGTGCTTGTAATTGTATTGAAATGAACAATACAAAAACGATGTGTAGTAATTGTTTCATAATAATTGATTTTAGTTTACAGTAAAACTATAACCAACATTATATTTATAAAACCTACAATGAGTGAAGTAACCTTTTAAATGAGTAAACTAGTTATTTTATCAATTTTAGGGTTTCTATACGCTTAATTTTTCCGTTAGATGTCATTATGAATTTAGCAACTGAATATATTGCTTTTGGAATTTCAAATTTATTCAACCCTTCAAAAACGGAAGTTTCAAGGAAGTTTGATTCGCTCTCTAAAACCAGAATAAGTTTTTCGCTAAGCTTGGTATCTGGTAATGAAGCCACAAAAAACTGTTGTTTTATTTTTCCTTTTAGTTTTTCTTCAATTTGCTCAGGAAACAATTTAACTCCACCTGAATTTATTACATTGTCAATACGTCCTAACCATTCAAACTCGGTATCAGAATGCAACTTTACTATATCGTTAGTAACTACTATCTCTTTTGAAACTTCGGGAGCATTTACAACCAAACAGCCTCTTTCGTCTTGCGAGATAGATACTCCTGGAAGTGTTTTAAAATATGGTTCTTGCGCTTGATTATTTAAAGGTTTTAAAGCAATATGCGTAGCCGTTTCTGTCATTCCGTATGTAGCAAACACTTTTGTTTTGAGCGTTTGTGTTAGCTCAATTAGATGTGTTGATACAGACGAGCCACCAACAATAATATTTCTAACATTATGCAAATAACCCATTGTAGATTCTAGTTGCATTGGTAACATTGCACAAAAATGGTACACCTTATCGTAATCGAAAATTGGTTGCGATGTTGGTTCTACCAAATCCATTTCCAAACCTAATATCATTGCTCTTACCAACATCATTTTTCCAGCAATGAAATTAGTTGGCAAACAATGTAATGCTGTTTTTCCTGGTGTAAGTTTTAAGTAATTCCCTGTTGCTATGCAAGAGTTAACCATTGCTTGCTTACTTAATCTAATAGTCTTAGGTCTTCCTGTAGAACCTGAAGTTTTTACAAGAATATAATCCTTCTCATCAAGCCAATCTAACAAAAACTTACCTACAATTTTTTCATATGATTCACCTTCCTTTATAAGACTATAGGCGACCTCTTTTAATTCGTTAAAATCGTAATTATTGCCATTAAGTTTAAATTTTAAATGAATTTTATCAAAAGAAGGAATCATGTTTGGTATAATATTAGATATGCAATATTATAATATTTTTAAAGGTTCTTTAGTAATTATTAAAAATAAATATCTATATATTTGATTATAAACCTAAATTATATGCGATACCTCTTGGTCCTTTTTCTGCTAGTATCTTTCTTGGGATATTCTCAGGATTTTTCAAATGAAGATTTTATATATCTAAAGCGTCACGAACATATTAAAATAGGGCTAGCAAAACAAAGTTTTGAAATCACTAAACTTGTTTCTGAACAAGCTGAATATTTAAGTGCTAATAAGTTATATTTTGCTAATGAAAGCATGAGTTTTGATAGCTTTACCTCTATTGAAGATATTGATGCTTACACCTACTTACCAAGTAGTGATAAAAATATTAAAGTAGATTATATTGAAACCAAGCGCGAGTTTGATAATGGAATATTTTATAGCGACCAAGAGTCTAAAATTTTTACTTTTCCTGCTGTTACTAAAGGTGCTATTACTAATTTAAACTATAAAGAGGTAATTAAAGACCCTCATTTTTTGGGCTTATTTCGTTTTGGAACTTATGTGCCTACAAAAAGTGCTCAGTTATCTATTGAGTTTCCTAGTAATGTATCAATAGGTTATATCGATTTTAATACTAAAGATATTTCAGTCGATTTTAAACAAGAGACTTCAAAAGATATTACAACTTACACATGGACAGCGAACAACACAAAAGGTTACCAAAGTGAAGATGATGGTGAGTCTGTTTTATATTTTGTTCCACATATTATAGTGTATATAAAAAGTTACGAATATAAAGGCGAGCGTTATAATGTTTTAAACGATGTTAACGACTTATACAAATGGTATGCATCTTTAGTAGACCAAATAGACACAAATGATCTTCAAAAGGTGTATAAAATTGCCAATGATATTACAAAATCGCTTCCTACTAAACGTGAAAAAGCTGAAGCAATTTTTCATTGGGTACAAAATAATATAAACTATGTTGCCTTTGAAGATGGTTTAGGAGGTTTTATTCCTAGAGGAGCAGCAAGTGTTTGTGATAAACGCTATGGTGATTGTAAAGACATGGCAAACTTACTCTACGAAATGCTAAATCATGTTGGTATTGAAGCTTACAGAACTTGGATTGGCACAAGAGACAGACCTTATACTTACTCACAAGTTCCAACACCTATGGTAGATAATCACATGATTACTGCTGCAATTATAGATGGTGAAACCATTTTTTTAGATGGTACAGATAGTTATGTGCCTTTTGGTATGCCAAGTGCTTTTACACAAACCAAAGAAGCCCTTTTAGGTATTAACAATACTACATTTAAGCTTATAACAGTTCCTGTTCAAAAAGCCGAACAGAGTGTTACTGATGTTAATACAGCAATACACATTAAAGATGATATGTTTATAGTTTCTGAAAAACGATTGCTTTCTGGTTACGAAAAAGTTGAGTTTATTACTGACTATTTATATAAAAAGGCAACTAAAACTGAAGAAGAGTTTTTAAACACTACACTTGCTCTTGGAAATAACAAAACAAGCTATAATAACATTACTAAACAGAATTTTGATAATAAGAGAAACCCTTTAGAGTTAGCTTACAATCTAACGATAGATAATTATGTAAAAAAAGTTGGAACAAAACTTTATATAAATTTAGATATTGACAGAGTATTATCAAAAAGCAAAGTAGATATTGAAGACAAAAAGTATGATAAAAAAATTGATCATACCTACACGAAAAATTATGTAACAACATTAACTATTCCAGAAGGATATACTGCAAGTTTTATTCCTGAAGATTTATCGTTTGAGAATGAAAATTATGGCTATAAAATAACTTACACTCAAAAAGACAATACCATAATACAACACAAAAACATTTTTGTAAATACGTTAAGCGTAAAAAAACAAGATTTTGAATCTTGGAACGAGTTTATAAAAAGCCTTATAAAAGCCTATAAAAAAAGTATAATACTAGAACAAAAATAATGACAAAACAGATTTTATTCGTCCTACTTATTGCAAGTACAAATTGCTTTTCACAATACTACAAATCGTACGATTGGAGCGAAAAGCCAAAACTACATACTATTACTGCAGATGAACAAAAAGAGCACTCAATTGGTATTTTAAAGAAGAATATTGTAGAGTACACAACAGCTGCATTAACATCAGATTTAAAAGCTTACGAAACTTTTCATACTATTACTCGTGTTAACGACGAAAAAGGCATTGGACAACACAATACAGTTTATATTCCTATGTATGATGTAAAAAATGTAATAGACATTAAAGCCAGAACCATAAACTCTAAAGGAAAAATTACTTTACTTAACAAAGACAATATTAAGGAAGTAAAAAATGTTGAGGAGTATGGTGATTTTAAAATCTTTGCTATTGAAGGTGTTGAGAAAAACTCTGAAATAGAAGTACTTTATACTGTTGAAAAAAATGCTGACTTATTTGGTAGTGAAACATTACAAAGCAATTACAAGATTAAAACTGCACAGTTTTTATACATAACTGGAGATTTAAACTCTGAAATTAAAGCGTATAGAACTGCTTCAAAATTTGAAAGCGTTACAACAGACGGAAAAGCTTCAAAATTGTTAGAAATAAAAAATATTCCTGCAATGATTGAAGAAGAATATGCAACTCCAGATGCCAATAAAATTGCTGTTGTTTACCAATGCTTTCCTAAAGGGCAAAATATTACTCAAGAAATGTTTTGGAACAATGTAGTTACTAACGTTGGTAATAAAATTATTCCAGAGACTGTCAATCCAAAAGTTGATGCAGATATTCAAACTATTACAAAAGGACAGAAAGATTTAACTACCTATCAGAAAATAGTTTTGGTAGATAACTTTGTGAAATCAAATTTCACTGTTGTTAAAAACAATAATGAAGAGTTATCAGATTTAGACTATGTGCTTAAAAATAGATCCTCTAGTGATTTTGGAATCTTAAAAGTGTATGCAAACTATTTTAAAGCATTAGATGTAGCTTACGAGTTGGTAATTACCGCAAATAGATTTACTTATAAATTTGATCCAGATTTCTTTATCCCAAATATGCTTCGTGATTTCTTAATTTATATTCCGTCTGAAGATAAATATATTTCACCTGACAGAGTAGAATACAGAGTTGGTGAAGCTCCTTTTAATATTTTAGGAAATTATGGCTTATTTATAAACGAAGAATTTGGCTACTATTTTAGCAAAATTGTGCAATCAGATCCAAATTTTAGCACCATAAAAAGAAATACAGATATTACTTTTAATGATGATTTTGAAAGCGCAACGCTTAAACAACACCAAGAGTATACAGGACATTGGTCTATAACCAACAGAGCTGTTTTAAGCTTATCGTCAGATCAAGGTATAAAAGAATTTAAAGACTACTTAACAGGCTCAGGAATTGAAGATAAAGTTATTGAAAGCTATGAGGTTGAAAATGGCGATATGAATCAAACTGAATACAACAAACCTTTTATTACTAAAAGCACTATTAGTTCTGAGTCTATTATTGAAGATGCTGGAGATAGTTATTTATTTCAAATTGGAAAAGTTATTGGTACGCAAAGTGAGTTATACCAAGAAACTGAACGTGTAAATCCAATTGAAATGACATACCCAAATCAGTATGATTATACAATTACAGTTAATATTCCTGATGGTTACACTGTTGAAGGTTTAAACAGTTTAAATATTGATAAAAGCTACAAATCTAACTCTACAGGTGAGAAAATTTGCAAGTTTGAATCTAGTTACAAATTAGAAGGCAATAAGCTTATAATTACTATTCAGGAGTTTTATAAATCTAATGAATATGATTTAAATAGATATGAAGAATTTAGAAGTGTTATTAATGCTGCTTCCGATTTTAATAAAGCATCAATAGTCTTTAAGACTAAATAAAAACAAAAAAATAGGCACTTTAATTAGTGCCTATTTCGTTTATATCTTCAAGTATTTTATAATCTTCTTTTGGTGGCTGTTCTACTCTACCAAATAATTTTTCTTTCCAATTAGTCCAATTATACTTCTTTGCAAAAATGAAAAGCAGTATTGGGAAAATAACAAAAACAGGCATAAAAATATCTAAAAATTCAGCTGCTTTTGGGTCAGACATATCTTTTAATACCGAATGTGTTTGGAAAGCTGTCCAATCTGCAGTAACCAATAATGCAGTAAACAAATTATTAGCAGCATGAAAACCAAGTGCTAGTTCTAAACCTTCATCCATAAGTGTCATTATACCTAAAAACAATCCAGTACCAATGTAATACACCATAATAATGTAGCCTAGTTTTTCAACTTCAGGATTAGCTATATGAAGCATTCCAAAAACAAAAGATGTTATCAACAACGGAATCCATTTTGTTTTGGTTAAAATCCCAATCCATTGCATTAAGTATCCTCTAAACAAATACTCTTCAAAACTGGTTTGTAGTGGCACTAAAGCAATAGCAATAACACATAATATTAAAAAAGGAACAAGATTAAAGTTAAATACATAATCTTCTGGCGACAAGTAATAATCTAATAACACCATGCTAGATGATACAATTCCCCAAAATATAAACGAAAACCAAAAACGTTTCCAATCTATTTTAGGTCTAGATGTTGTTAACGATGTAAAGCTTTGCTTGTGTAGTAGTTTTGCTGCGCCTAATAAAAAAATGAGTCCTCCAGCAAAAGGCAATAAAATGAACACTAAATTTACGTTTGGTTCAAATAAGGTCATTAAATAATTTGTATCTTCTAACTTACTTTGATCAACAGTTCCATCTAAAGTTTTTACTGTTATACCTATAAGATGAGGCATCGAAAACACAAAAATTCCAACTATCGAAATTAATACACCAACAATGTAACGCCACCAATCATGCAAAACTTTATAAGCTTGAGCTATATACATACTAAAATATTATAAATTAAAATTCCAATTAAGTTCGTTATTATAATGCAATTTACCATTTTTTACTTGTAATGGACTCTCAAAATTGTTTGTAAACAAACCTCCTGTTCCAAGTCCTTGATACATTGTGTTTTGCAATGTATACGTCCATTGCGAAATGGCATTTAATCCTACATTACTTTCTAAAGCACTAGTAATCCACCAACCTGTTTTATTGTTATTTGCAATATCTATCCAGTGTTGAGAGCCAGCAAAACCACCAACAAAATTTGGTTTTAAAATAATGTATTGCGGATTTATGGTTTGTAGTAGGTTTTCTTTATCTGTTACAGAAAACACACCTATTAACTCTTCATCTAAAGCAATAGGTAATGGTGTAACTTCGCATAGTTTTGCCATCTCTTGCTCCTGACCTGCTTTTATTGGCTGTTCTATAGAATGTAAGTCTAAATCTGATAGTGTTTTTAGCTTCTCTAATGCATCAAATGGTTTAAATGCTCCATTAGCATCAACACGCAACTCAATATCTTTAGAGGTGAATGTTTTACGTATCGATTTTAGCAAAGTAATTTCAGTATTAAAATCGATGGCTCCAATCTTCATTTTTATGCACTTAAAACCGCTTTCTATCTTGTCTTTTATTTGCTGTTTCATAAATGCTTCACTTCCCATCCAAATTAATCCGTTTATGGCAATGCTATCGTTTCCTTTTGTGAATTTTGAAGGAAATAATTCAAATGCATTGTTACTTTCTAAAGATTTAAAAGCCATTTCTAATCCAAACTGAATACTAGGAAATTCAATAAGTTTTTCTAACAATGCTTCTAAACCTAATTCTATATTATCACAAGTCCAACGTAACCTATCTTCATAATCAGGCTTATCATCTGCACTTAAACCTCGTAAAATACCACATTCGCCAATGCCTTTTTTGCCATTTTGTGATATAACAATAAACCATGTTTCTTTGGTTTTTAATACACCACGAGATGTTCCGCTAGGTTGCTTAAATTCTAATATATACTTATGGTAAGTTGCTTTCATACGAGCGTCAAAAATACTTAAATAATTTTGCAATTTATCTATGTAAAAAGGTTTCGACTGCGCTCAACCTTACAATTAGATATTTTTGTATTTTTAAGCTTCAAAAAATCATTGTTTATGCCACAATTCCCAAATCTTATTCACTTTGCAATTCCTTTTTTTATTCTATCGATGTTGTTAGAACTTTATATTACTAAAAAAAGGGAAATTAAAACTTATGAGCCTAAAGATGCTTTTACATCTATAGCTATGGGTTTAGGCAATGTGTTTTTGGGTATAATTAGTAAAGCATTAGTCCTTTTATTTTTTTACTGGATTTATAACAACTTCAGATTGTTTACAATACCAATAGCTTGGTGGAGCTTTGTTTTGTTGTTTTTTGCTGATGATTTTTCATACTATTGGTTTCATCGTATCTCACATCAATCGCGCCTGTTTTGGGCTTCGCATGTTGTACATCATTCGTCACAACACTATAATTTAAGTACAGCATTGCGCCAAACATGGTCTGGAGGCTTTTACACTTTTATTTTTTGGTTGTGGTTACCTCTTTTAGGATTTCATCCAGCTATGATTTTACTACAAATGTCGGTGAGTTTATTATATCAATTTTGGATACATACTGAAGCTATTGATAAAATGCCTAAATGGTTTGAAGCCATAATGAACACACCTTCTCATCATAGAGTACATCATGGTAGTAATCCGTTGTATTTAGATAGAAATCATGCAGGAATTTTAATTATTTGGGATAAATGGTTTGGAACCTTTCAGCCAGAACTTAAAGATGAAAAAGTAGTATATGGTTTGGTAAAAAATATAAATACTTACAATCCTGTAAAAGTTGCTTTTATTGAATGGTACTATATGATTACAGATGTGTTTTCTGGTGAAAAATCTTTAAAAAATCGATTGTTATACCTCATAAAGCCACCAGGTTGGAGACACGATGGCACAGGAAAAGTAAGCGACGATTTACGTGAAGAGTGGAAAGAAAAAGTTAGCAGTATTCAGTCGCAGTCTTCAGTAAATACTAAAAATTAATTAATATGTCATTCAATAATAAAGTAATTTGGATAACAGGAGCTTCCAGTGGTATTGGTAAAGCATTAGCGTTAGAACTGTCTAAACACGATTGCAAACTTATATTGTCTGCAAGAAGAGAACATGCTTTACAAGAGGTAAAACAACAATGCAAAACTCCAGAACATGTTGCTATTCTACCTTTCGATTTGGCTAACTATGGTAATATGTTTGTCGTTACTAATGATGCAAAAAAATGCTTTGGACATATTGACATTTTAATTAATAATGGAGGTATTAGCCAACGTTCTTTGGTTATTGATACAGATATAAGTGTCGATAAAAAACTAATGGAAATAGATTATTTAGGTACAGTTGCACTAACTAAAGCTGTGTTACCACATTTTGTTGAACGTAAATCTGGGCAATTTGTAACCGTTACTAGTTTAATGGGGAAATTTTCGTCACCATATCGTTCTGGTTATTGTGGTGCCAAACATGCACTACATGGTTTTTTTGATGCTTTACGTATGGAGCATGATAAAGACAACATAAAAGTGACTCTTATTTGCCCTGGATTTGTAAATACAGATGTTGCTAAAAATGCATTAGTTGGCGACGGAACAAAACAAAACACCCAAGATACTGCTACCCAAAACGGATTACCTGTTAATGTGTTTGCAAAAAAAATGATAACAGCTATACAAAAACAAAAATTTGAAGCTTATATTGGCAGAAAAGAAGTGTTAGGTGTATACCTGAAGAGATTCTTCCCAAGGTTTTTACATTGGTATGTGTTGAGAAGTACTGTGAGGTAAAACTGTTTAGTTGGATGTTTAAGCAACCTATTTAACTACGAGGTTTTTTGTAAGTAAGAGAATTAGAAATGTATTATAGACGCTGTTTGGAAACGTGTTTTTCAATATCAAATAAAGCTTTTATCGATTGACCTAAAACTTGTCTAATTTTTTCAACCTTCCCTATTTCTCTATGCTCTGGCTTTAATTGGTCCTCAATTGTTTTAAATTCTAATCCAAAATACTGATGAAAACCAACAAAAAATAATAAAGTCATCATATGTTGATTATGTTTAATTAAATCTTGCATATCTTTTTTAAATTCTTTTGAGTCAATTGCAATTTTTTTTGTTTTCTCAAAATGGTCTAAATATCTTGGTATTGGTTCTTTTATTGGAAACCCATCATAATGTTTTACACAGTTACAAATCCAATTAATTTTTCGTGTTATTAGAAACTTATGAGTTGTTTTTATTAATTCAACATCAAATTCAGTTTTTAAATATTGTTGAATGGGTAAAAACTTATTGTCAAAATCAATTTCTGTAAAAAACTCATCCATCATTGGAATTAAATTTTTGATAAAACTCTCGTATTTATGAAATGCTCCAACGTATCCAAGTCTAACAGTTTCATAATAATTCTCTTTGTATTCTTCCTCCGTTAGATTGAAGAACTGTTTATATTTTGAAAACTTAAGTTCTCTTTTGAATGATTGAATAGATTTAAGTGAAGCTGGTAAGTATGCTTGAATAAATAAATCTTGATATGAATGAAATTCTGATACAAACCTAACAACAAAATCGAAAAGCTTCTTTCCTATTGGGTCGTTTTGTGTAAGTTCAAAATTTGGAATTTTAGAAAATTCACTTTGTAAATTTTCTATTAAGGAATCAATATAATTTATTTTATTCTTCATCAGTAGAAGTCATTTGTAAATTATTCAATATCATAACAGAAATTTCCTTTTTTGTAGACGTATTGAAAAATCCGTTATAGGCATTTTGTCCTCTTTTTCATATATTGCCTAACCATATGATATGAAACCGTTTAAATGTTCTATCAGACAATAAGTTAAATTATAATTCTATACTATCACCAATTTCCAACAGCATTAAATCTTTATTTTTATCAAAAAACTTGCGTTTAGCTTCTTCGTGGTCAATTTCTATATAACCAAAAGTATCAAAATGGTAGCCTAACACTTTATCGCATTGTACAAAGTCGCTAGCCAAAATTGCATCATCAATTCCCATTGTAAAATTATCTCCAATAGGTAAAATAGCTAAATCTAGCTTTATCTGTAATGGTATAAGTTTCATATCCATAGTTAAAGCCGTATCTCCAGCTATATAAATGTTTTTATGTTCGCCTTCTATTACAAAGCCACCTGGTTGTCCTCCATAGCTACCATCAGGAAATGACGATGTGTGTATGGCATTTACATACTTTACATTACCAAACTCAAAATCCCACGAACCTCCAAGGTTCATTGGATGACCTTCTAAGCCAAGTTTTTCAAAGTAAGACACAATTTCATAATTAGAAACAATAACTGCATTGGTGCGTTTTGCAATAGCTTCAACATCTAGTATATGATCTTGGTGCGCATGTGTAAGTAAAATATAATCTGCTTTTATACTATGTATATCTATATGTAATGCTTTAGGATTACCAGAGATAAAAGGATCGACAAGTATATTAACATCATCTACTTTAATTCCTAAACTTGCGTGACCGTAAAATGTTATTTTCATTGGATTAATTTTAGAAAATGAAAATACAAAAAAACTCAGACAGAATTAAGAAAATTTGTCTGAGTTTTCAAGCCCCAAATTTTAATGCCAACGTGATAGCAAGAAGTGTTGGCTGAAAAATTATAGTTTAAATATAACTATTAATTATTTGATTTGTAAACATTTATGATAATTTTTACAAAATATAACCAATCCCTAAAAGCAGTGAAAATACAAAAGTAGTAAGTGCTAATACTTTTAATTGCGAATCAAAATCATTTGGTTGTTTTGCTTTTATGATATGCTTTATATGTAGTATTAATGGAATGTATGTTACTAAAAACAAAAAGTTCCATAATGAGGTGTAATACAATATTGAAAATACCAATGATATAATAATAGCACCAGCAATTAGTATAACATGATAAATTTTAGCACCTTTTTTGCCCATTTTTACTGCTAATGTCATTTTGTTAGACATTTTATCAGAGTCTATATCTCTCATGTTATTAAGATTTAAAACACCTACACTTAATAAACCTAAAGTTAAAGCTGGTAGTACTAATACATGATCGAGCAGCATTGTATGCAAAAAATAAGTACCCACAACACTAACAAAGCCAAAGAAAATTAATACAAAAAGGTCGCCTAATCCTTTATAACCATAAGCGGAGTTTCCCATAGTATAACTTACTGCAGAGTAAATTGAGATTCCTGCTAAAGCTAAAAACAGAACTGCATAAAGAAAATGTCGTACTCCAAATGCGCAATAAACAAGCAAAAATGCTAAAATAATAACAATAATAATGTTCATTTTTACTGCCTCAAACATTTGATCTGAAGTAATCTTTCCGCTTTGTACAGCACGTTCTGGTCCTACTCTATGTTCGTTATCTGTGCCTTTTTCACTATCGCCTAAATCGTTAGCAAGGTTAGATAATATTTGGAGTGCAATGGTTGTTAAAATGGCTAGTAAAAAAACTATCCAATTAAAAAATCCATTATAAAAAGCAAAACAGCTTCCTAAAATGATTCCAGATACTGATAATGGTAGAGTTCTTAAACGAAAGGCAGAAAGCCAAGGTTTTATGTCTTTAATCATAACTATTAACGAGTCGTTAAGGAATCCATTTTTTTACAAAATTTGGTTTACGCTTTTCAAGAAACGCATTTCTACCTTCAATTGCTTCGTCTGTCATGTATGCCAATCTGGTAGCTTCACCAGCAAAAACTTGCTGACCAACCATACCATCGTCGGTTAAATTCATAGCGAATTTTAACATTTTTATAGACGTAGGCGATTTTGCTAATATTTCTTGAGCCCACTCATAAGCTGTAGCTTCTAGTTCGTCATGAGGAATAACAGCATTTACCATTCCCATTTCAAATGCATCTTGTGCTGAATAATTTCTGCCTAAGAAAAAGATTTCTCTAGCTTTCTTTTGTCCAACCATTTTTGCTAAATAAGCTGAACCATAACCACCATCAAAACTTGTAACATCAGCATCTGTCTGTTTAAAAATAGCATGTTCTTTACTTGCTAGTGTTAAATCGCAAACTACATGCAAACTATGTCCACCACCAACTGCCCAACCAGGAACTACTGCAATTACGGCTTTTGGCATAAAACGTATAAGCCTTTGTACTTCTAAAATGTTTAAACGATGGTAACCATCTTCTCCTACATAGCCTTGATGACCACGTGCTTTTTGATCTCCACCACTACAAAAGCTCCAAATTCCATCTTTTGTTGATGGTCCTTCAGCCGAAAGTAATACAACACCAATATTTACATCTTCACTAGCATCATAAAAAGCATCATAAAGTTCTTTAGTTGTTTTTGGCCTAAACGCATTACGCACATTTGGTCTGTTAAAAGCAATTCTTGCGACTCCATTACACTTTTTGTATGTAATGTCTTCATAAGTTTTTGCTGTGACCCATTTAATTTCACTCATTGGTAATTATTTAACAGTGTAAAAATACATCTTTTCGAATTAGTATTAAAAACACTATTATTCTTTAAAAACAAAAGCTTTTAATAAGAAAAATTCAAAGAAAAAGTCCAAATTGAAAGAAAAATAGTATATTAAATAAGAAATTATCCTTTTTTACTAAAAAACACAATGAAAGTAATAGAGTCAAAAATTGCAAATCTTATCATTAAAAAAAATAAAACCGAGTTAGGTTTTATCTATTTTTTTGAAGATGTTTTGGTTGTAGAGTTTAATGAAGGTGTACATATTGATTACCAAGCATCTCGAGAACACATTGACTTAATTTTAGATTTTTATAAAAGCAAACCTTTTGGTTATATATGCAATAGGATTGATAAATTTTCTGTTTATCCACTAGATTTTTCAAAATTCAACAAAGCTCTAAATAACTTAACTGCCTTTTGTATTGTTTGTTATAGTGAGTTTGATAGAATAAATACCGAAATTGAAAGCATGTTTTGCGTCGATAAACCTTATAAAGCTTTTGACACTATTGAAGATGCTTATTATTGGGTTAAAGATTACTCAAACAATGAATCTGTTAAGCGTTAAAATTAAACCAAATAAATACCATCGTCTTTAATTTCAATTAAACGCTGTTTGTATAAAGAACCAACTGCCTTTTTAAAGTTCTTTTTACTCATTTGTAAAACTTCTTTAATCGTTTCTGGATCTGACTTATCAGTTAAATTTAAATAGCCTCCGTTATCTTCAAGTTCGTGCATTATTGCTTCTGCATTAGGCTCTATATTTCGATATCCTATTTGTCCTAAAGAAATATCTAGTTTATTATCTGGACGTACTTTTTTAACGATTCCTTTTAATCGATCTCCAATACTTAAATCTTGAAAAATATCATCTTTAAAAATTAATCCTGAATGTATATTATTAACAATAACATTCATACCAATATCTGAAGGATGTGATACAATAATATCTACCTCATCAAACTGCTGAACAGTTAATTCTTTATTACTTAAAAAATGATTGGTTTTACTAGATGCAGCTAATCGTCCTGTTTTCTCATCAACATAACAATACACTAAATACCATCCACCGCGTTTCATTTTAAAGGCTTGTTCTTTAAAAGGGCAAAACAACTCTTTTAAAAGTCCCCAATCTAAAAATGCACCATAATCTGATACTTGGCTACATCTTAATACAGCAAATTCACCAACTTTTATATGAGGTTTATCTGTTACAGCAACAGGTCGTTCTTCATCATCTAAATAAACAAACACTTCAAGTTTTTCCCAAATTTTAAATGCTTCAGGCACATATCTATTTGGCAATAATACTTCATTACCTTCTTCATCTGCAAGATATAAACCTTGCTCAGTTTCTCTAATAATTTCGAGTGTATTGTAATCTCCTATTTTTATCATGCTGCAAAGGTAGTGATATTAGTGTTTTTGAATATAAAAAAAGCGCTACAAATTAGTAACGCTCTATAAATTTATGTTGTAAACTGAATTTTATTTGTATACAGCTTCTTTTTTAAAGTGTTTAGTAAGCAAATAATATACTACTGCTCTGTATTTGTTACGGTTAGAACGACCATATTTATCAATTACAGCGTCAATGCCTTTATCTAAATCTGGACCATTTTTAAGTCCTAATTTTTTAATTAAGAAGTTATTTTTAACTGTTGCTAATTCTTTTTCGTCAGAACCAGAAACTGTAGCAGCATCAGCATTATAAATTGAAGGTCCGCAACCAATAGTTACTTTAGTCAATAAAGCCATGTCAGCCGTTACGCCACACTTGTCTTTTAAATCCGCAGCGTACTTAGCAATTAATTCATCTCTTTTACTCATTTTTAATGTGTTTTTAAGTTAAAATATTTATTCTCTATAAATATAACTCTTTTTTAAATAGGTAAAAAGCCTAACAGTCACTAATTTAACAATTACTTAATGGCATTAAAATAATTTAACAACTCTTCATCGTTTATTAATCTTGGCGTGAAAATTTCTAACAATTTTGGAGTATCAGACTCTGCAAAAAATGTTTTGAGTTTTAATTTTAATTGTTTGTCTGAATCGGTTTGCGAATATTCAAAATTATACATTTTACTTAACTGCTTTGCAGAAAGTTCATGTTTAGTTTCAAAATAGTAATCAAAATTGTCAGTGTTTTTATGTCCTGGAAGAATTCTGAAGATACCTCCTCCTCCATTATTTATAACAACAATTCTAAAGTTCTTTGGTATATAATTGTTCCAAAGCGCATTACTATCATAAAAGAAACTCAAATCGCCTGTAACCAATATGGTTTGTTTGTCTCTAACTGTAGCACAACCAATTGCTGTAGATGTTGAACCATCAATTCCACTTGTACCTCTATTACAAAATACCTCAACAGACGGGTTTACATCAAACAATTGAACATATCGAACAGCAGAGCTGTTACCTACTTGTAAAATTGTATTATTTGGTAATGATTTTAAAAGTGTATCAAAAACTTTAAAATCACTAAAAACAGCATTTTTAGTGAATTCGTCATGCTTCTTATTACGCATTTGCTTTATCGATTCCCAATAGGTTTTATAATCACTCTTTACAAAATGTGTGATTTTAGGCAAAAAGTCAGTAAAAAATATGTTTGGATGTACTTCAATATGTTTCTCTAAACAGAAAAAAGTATTGTTTGCCTTATTGTCATCAATATGCCAATGTTGTTTTGGCTGATATTGTCTTAAAAACGCCTTTACTTTTTTAGAGATAATTAAGCCGCCAAAGGTGATTAAAATATCTGGTTGTAATTGTTTAAACTCTTCATCAGTAAGAGGAGCAATCATTTTATCGATGCTCGCAAAAAAGTCTTTATGATGTAAGTTAGATGTTGTTTCGGTAAATACCACAACACTGTCATCCATTGCCAAATCATTTAACCAACGTTGCTCAATCTGGTTTGGTGGATTAACACCAACTAAAATCATCTTTTTTGAGGCATCGTTCCAATCTTCAATACAATGTTGAAGTTCGAAATTTTCAATTTTTTTCTTTCTAGCTTCAGCCTCAATAACTTTTGGTTTTACTGAAAGTTTATTTGTTAATTCATATAAAGGCTCATCAAAAGGAACATTTATATGTACAGGCCCTTTTTTAAAATTAGCCTTATTTATGGCATTATTTATTTCTTCTTCGTTATGCGATTGAATGCTTTGCTGAAACCCTAAAAAACGCTCTAACTTGCCTTCTATACTCTTTAAAATTGGAAGTTCTTCATTTTCTGGAATTTTGTGTTCATCTTTTAAATCTAGCTTAAGGTTTGCTGAATATAAAATATGATTCTCAAAAACGTTTTTCTGATTGATCGTTTGTCCGTCACCAATACCTATCAAATAGTTTGGTCTGTCTGCCGATAATACAATTAAAGGGACATCGCTATAAAAAGCTTCTGCAACTGCAGGATAATAATTAAGTAAAGCGCTTCCAGAAGTACAAACAACAGCTACTGCTTCATCTAATTGTTGAGCAATACCTATAGAAAAAAAAGCAGCACAACGTTCATCAACAATACTATAACACTTAAAAAACGGATCGTTAGTAAAGCCTATTGTTAAAGGAGCATTTCTGCTTCCTGGTGAAATAATGATGTGTTTTACTTTTTTTAATTTAAAGAGTTGAATTACTGTTTGTGCAAGCGGTATATTAGGATAATTCATAAAATGGTTAATATTGAGGCAAAAGTAATGAATCGGCAAACGAAATAAAACTATTGCAACACCTTTTTCATTATCAATGACTTATAAACAGTTTCTTGCCATTCTGCCTCTGAATTTGAGTCTTTTGTAATTCCGCCTCCAATATAAATTGTTGCTGCTGAATTATTTAACTGCATACAACGCAAGTTTACATACAAATTAGACACCGTTTTTACAGTTGCATAAGCATTGTTTTCAACATTACGCTTGTTTGTGTTTCTGGTACTTTTTTCTTTTAGATTCAATTCACCTAAAAATCCTGTATAAAACTCACGATTATAAGTTTCGTTTTGCAAAATAAATTGTTTGGCATCTTCTTTTGGTAAGCCACAGACAGCAGGAGTTGGATGCAAGGTCTTTAAAACGCTTTTAAAACTAGATTGCTTGTTAAATAATCCTGTAATTTTAGTTTGTAGGTGAAGTAAATTACCAGCTTTTATAGTTGCTGGTTTTGATTGGTTTATACTATCAACTGAAGCCTTTAAATTCTTAACAATAAAATCGGTAACATATTGCTGCTCGTCTTGTTCTTTACTTTGCCAATTAACATTTAAAGTTCCACTATAATTTTGGGTTCCAGCCAAAGCCATTGTAGAAAACCTATTCCCTTCGGTTTTTAATAATGTTTCAGGAGTTGCTCCTAACCACAACCCTATCTTTGGGTGATACCAACAATACACAAAAGCAGTATCATAAGTATTTAATAATTTTTTAAAAATAGCTATAGGATGTTGTTTGCTAGAGATAGATTCACATCTCGATAAAACAACTTTTTGAATGTTACTTTTGTGAATTGCTTCGATTCCTTTTTGAACTAGAGTAATATGCTTCTGCTTTTCATCAGATGATGAATCATTTGGTGTAGTTTCTTTTAAGTTTTCTTCAGAAATATTATAAGTACTTCTTACAAATTCAGATTGCTCCAAAGGAATTAAAATTGTTTTCTCTTTATCATTAAAAGGAGCAAATACAAATCCGCTTTCAGTGAATTCAGATGTTGTATACACATTACTATTTTTTTGAAGCAAAGCTTTAACCTCTTGCTCATTAGGTTTTCTGTAAGCAACAAAAGGTGATTCAGAAGCAAGCTGATTGGTTATGTGTTCAAAAAAAGCTTCAGAAGTCATTACTTGTTTTTAGGCAATGAAATGGTTGACAATCGGCAAATAGACACTAAATTGTCATGATCGTCAGTAACTCTTATATCTAACAATTGTGTTGTTCTACCTTTATGTAAAAATGTAGCTTTAGCATAGATATAACCTTCGGTAACACTCTTTAAATGGTTGGCAGTAATTTCTAATCCACGAACAAACATTTTCTCTGTATCTATAAAAATATGCGATGCAAAACTCCCTACACTTTCGGCTAATGCAGCAGTTGCTCCACCATGTAAAACACCATCTGGTTGATAAACTCTAGAGTTAACAGGCATTCTGGCAACCAAATAGTCATTGCCAAAATCTATCATCTCAATATTAAGGGTTTCCATTAAGGTATTTTTACTCGCTAAATTCGCTTTTGCTAAAACATCTTCTTTAGATAATTGCATAGAAATAATGTATTTTTAATGTCGAATGTAAAAGTACAAAATGAATTTAGAAGACAAAGAAATATCATACACAACTACCAATAGTTATTCAACTTTAAATACACTAACAGATAAAACTAAAAACGTATGGTTTGTTTGTCATGGTATGGGTTATTTAAGTCGTTATTTTTTAAGGTATTTTGATGACCTTGATGCTAACGAAAACTACATTATTGCACCACAAGCACAAAGTAAGTATTATATTCCTCCTACTTTTAAGCATGTAGGAGCAAGTTGGCTAACAAAAGAAAATACTATAAAAGAAACCGAAAATGTAATGCGCTATTTTGATGCAGTTTTTGAAGCCGAAAACATTCCAAAGCATATTAATCTTATAGTTTTAGGCTACTCACAAGGTGTTAGTGTTGCTTTACGATATATTGCTAAACGACAGTTGCAATGCTCACAAATAATAGCTTTGTCTGGTGGAATACCAAAGGAGTTAGTTGCTAACGATTTTAAGTTTTTAAACGCAAAAGTATCGCTCATTTATGGAAAAAATGACGAATATATGGATGAATACCGAATGCTCTATGAAAAAAACAGAGCGTTTGAGTTGTTTGGTAATTCGATAACAATTACGGCTTTTGATGGCAAGCATGAAGTAAAAAAAGAGATTATTAATAGTTTGGTTTAATTTATGACGGCACCACATTTAGAAAACGAATTTGTAAAACTGACGCTTTTAGATTTAAGTAACTATAAACACTTATCTGAAATTGCAAAAACAAAAGACCTCATCTATTATTCGCCTAGCGATATTTCAACAGATGAAAAGCTAAAAGACTATGTGCAAATTGCTGTTGATGGCTACTACCATAAAACCACAATACCTTTTATAATTTATGACAAAACCAAACAAGCTTATGCTGGTAGTACGCGTTTTGGACTTATTAATTGGCACAATAAAGTATTGCATATTGGCTGGACGTGGATTGGAAAAGAATTTCAAGGCTCTGGATTAAATAAACACATAAAGTTTTTAATGCTGCAATATGCTTTTGAAAACCTTGGTTTTGATAAGGTTGAATTTCGTATAGATGAACGTAATATTCGCTCTCGTAAAGCTGTTGAAAAGCTTGGTGCTACATTAGAAGGCATTTTACGAAAAGATACACTTATGCTTGATGGCTTTAAGCGAAGTACCTGTTGCTATGGCATTTTAAAAGAAGAATGGCTAGATATTAAAAGAACCGTTTTTAATGGGTTTTAGATATTTGGCTTAACGTGTTTGAGTTTATTTTTTTAGAAATTCAGTTTTATAGTTGCCATTTGAAGCAATAAACCCAATAACTTCATTGTTTTCGTTATAAGACAACTCACCAAATAAATAGTTATTTATTGTAAATGAGGTTTTTGAGTCTGGATAAAAATTAAATGTATAACGCTTGGTTGGATTACTGTTTCTAAAACTTGTCCTAACCAATTTGCTATTTTTTTTCTTAATCACATGGGTAAATATGTTATCTGTATAGGTTCCAAGATAATGGTCGTAATCATTTGAGTTTTTAATTAGTGAGCTGTCTTTTTCTATTTGAAGGTAATCTGATAACTCACTGTAAGCATCTAAAGCATTATGTCTAAACTCTTTTGTATACCTTTTGTGATTACCGAGGTTTATAATTTGAAAATTGGCGACCATGTTAAAGTAAATTGTATCCGTAAGTAAATAGTTTATCACTTCATCATTTAGTTCACCTGTGAGTATTAAATTAAAAAACCAATGTTTTTCGTCCTTAAACTTTTTAAAATAATCTAAAACCAGATTTGTTGTGATTTCATCTGTAAGGTCAACTCTTTTTTTATTGGTGCTATAAAGCTCTTTTAATTGTAAAATAATTACATCTTGTTTATCATTGAAATTGTCTTGATTATCTATTAGGTTTTTAAATGCATCATCGGTTATTTCAACTGCTTCTTGACCTAGTATAATAAAAGCAAACATGCCCTTGTTTTTATAATACTCATTGGTAACATTTCTATGGGTAACATCGTATACCAAATTATTTTTACTTCTATACTGCTCAATAACTTTACTTGCCTTATTTATATTAAAAATAAGTTCTTTATGAACTTGTTTTAATAACAATTCAGATTTTTCAGCGGCTTTTCTTTCTTCATTCCAGTTATTGATTTGTAGTGCGATTAAAATTCCAATGACCACAAGCACAATTTCTCCAATGGCATACTTAAAATACTTGGATGTTTTGCCTTCTAAAAGCAGGTTTTGACGGATTTTACGAAAGAATTTGATCATACTCAACCTATTTAAACGTATGTCGATTAAATTGAAAAGTTCTGAGGTTGGAGTAACAAGGTAGTGAAAAGAATAACACCAAAATAAAATGGTATTGTTTTTTTAAAGAGCGAATCTATTAACAATCAAGCGTTTAATAAAAAAGGTTTTCCAATAATTATTAATTAGTTGTTAAACTTAAAAAAGCCTTAAGTCTCTCATTAATAAAGTAATTCCAACCAGCTTGGCAGCTTTCCCTTTTAAACTCAGGTATTCTATCGTCAAAATCTTCAATAACATTATTAGTAAGTCGTAGTAGTGTTTTATTATCTTGCTCAAAAAGTTCAAAGCTAGTGTCTGCACTACCTTTGCAATCTTTAAACGTCCAGTTATAAGTTATTTTTTGCTGTGGTATTACTTCAGTTACCTTCCAAATATGAAGAAAATCTCTGCTTGGTGCTTTTACATTAAAACGTGTAGTAAAGCCAACCTCAGCTTTAAAGGCTGGTATATTATCAAAATACCAAAGTACCATTTGGTCTAGCTCTGTTATTGCCTTCCAAACTTCAGCTTTAGTAGAATTTAAAAGCTGTTCTGCAGTAACTGGTTTGTCTGTGGTTTTCATAAGTATAAAATTAATATAAACAGATTGCCACAACTTGTTATACAAACAAGTCTCGCAATGACACTATATTAATTTACTAATTTAGCAATAATATCTTTAGTTGGTAATATTGCTTTTGTATATTCTATACTTGGTCCTGCTACCCAAACGGTTTTATAAGTTGCTTTTGTAGCAGCATTTTCAGTGGCTCTCATTCCAATACTAAAACGAATCATTTTCACCCACTTTTTAAGCTTTTTGTTTTTATTTAAAACAGATTCTAACCAAGATTCTTTAGTGCCAATTTTTTGCACATAAGGTGTGTTTATTACTGTACAAGGCGTGCCAGAAATTCGCTGTGTCATTACAATATCTTTTGCACCATAATCAACACAAGCTTGTTTATACTCGTCGGTTACATTGGCTTCAACAGAGGCTATAAACGGACTTCCAACCGAAACACCTTCTGCTCCATAACCAATCATTTTATCGATATCTGCTTTACAACCTACTCCACCAGCAGAAATAACAGGAATTTTTAAATTAGAGGTTAATAGTTTTATTAATTCTTCTGGCGAGTAATTACCTCTATGTCCACCTGCTTCATTATTTACTGCAATAGCAGCATCAGCACCAAGACTTTCAACTTTTTGAGCAAATTTTAAATCGGTTACATCACAAAATACTTTTATACCAACTGCATGTGCTTGCCTAATGGTCTCTTCAGGACTTCCTAATGAGGTTATGATAAAATCGCAACCTTCTTCACACAACACCTCTAACTGACCTTTGTATTTTATGTTAGATTTATTCACAATCAAATTAAATCCGAATGAACCACCTTCAACTTTGGCGGCTTTAAGTTCTTTAATTGCTGCTCTCAATTCATCTAGTGTTCTGTAATTAAGTGCAGGAATACAACCAGCTATTCCGCCTTTCATTGCCTCTATTACCATTGCAGTATTTGAGACTAAAAACATTGGAGCTTGTATAATTGGATACTTAATATTTAATAGTTGAGTGAGTTTAGTTTGCATATCTTTAAATTGATTTTAGCAAATATAATAAATTATTATGCATGCATAATACATGTCGCTAGATTTAATTATTTGAAAAATATAAGGCAATTGCTACAAGTCTTAAATCAATCACAAATTTATCATAAAACATTCTTAATGAGCATCCTAAATTAATAATTGATGATTACATTTAAGTATAATTTTAAAAAGAGTAAAACTTTTAATTCATCAATCAAAAAAAATCAAAATCATCAAAATCATCACTACCATCAATTTTGTGTTTTAATTGCTTTACACTGTAACCATCTTTTAAGATTAGGCTTTTTAATATGTAACCTTTAAAAATTCTAATATTATGAGAACACAAGTAATTGGTTTATTATTTTTAGGACTAACCAGCCTAATGACAGCACAAACTAGTGCAGATAACATTAATGTTGACGATGAAATCAACAATGTAGAACTAAACAACCTTGTTATATCTGCGAACAGCAAATACATGAACAAGGCCTATGATGAGAATGCTTCTAATACTATTAAAAATTTAGAACAAATAGTAGCCAGTTTTAAAATAAAAAACACAAGCACTTATAGTTCGGAATTTGACAGCTACTTGGTAAACTTTAGAAATGATAAGACAGCCATTAATACAGTTTATAACTCTGATGGAACGATTTTATCTTCTAATGAGAAATTTAAAGATGTGTTAATGCCTCATACTGTAAGACAAGCACTTTATAAAGAGTATCCTGGTTGGACAATTCACAAAAACAGCTATCATGTTAGTTATTCTGAAAACAGAAATGTAAAAAAATTGTATAAAATACAAGTTAGAAAAGATGGAGAAAAAAAGAACTTAAAAGTAGATATAGTAAATAATGCAGCTATAGTTTCTACATATTAGTGTTAATTATATTCATAAAAAAAGTAAAAAAGCGTAACCAGAGTTGGTTACGCTTTTTTAAAATATTAAGATAATTTAAGCTTATTTCACTTCTTCGAAGTCTACATCTTCAACATCACTTCCTTCTGCTTGTCCGTTCTGGCTAGCATCTGGTCCTGGTTGAGCTCCACCTTGTTGAGCCTCTGCTTGTGCTTTATACATTTCTTCGCTAGCAACTTTCCAAGCTTCGTTAATTTTCTCTAAAGCTGGATCGATAACTGCTAAATCTTTAGTTTCAAAAGCTGTTTTCAATTCTTCAAGAGCTTCTTCAATTGGTTTCTTTTTATCATCAGATAATTTATCACCAAATTCTTTAAGCTGACTCTCTGTTTGGAAAATCATTGCATCAGCAGCATTTAATTTGTCTGCTTTTTCTTTAGCTAATTTATCAGCTTCAGCATTTGCTTCAGCATCAGCTTTCATTTTTTGAATTTCTTCTTCAGTCAATCCAGAAGATGCTTCAATACGAATATCTTGTGTTTTGTTTGTCGCTTTATCTGTAGCTGAAACTTTAATGATACCATTTGCATCAATATCAAACGTTACTTCAATTTGAGGAGTACCACGTCTTGCTGGTGGAATACCATCTAAATGGAAACGTCCAATAGTTTTATTATCTGCAGCCATTGCTCTCTCTCCTTGTAAAACGTGAATTTCTACTGAAGGTTGATTATCTGCAGCTGTTGAGAATACTTGAGATTTTTTAGTAGGAATTGTAGTGTTAGCTTCAATTAGCTTTGTCATTACATTACCCATTGTTTCAATACCAAGAGATAAAGGTGTTACGTCTAATAGCAATACGTCTTTTACATCTCCTGTTAAAACTCCTCCTTGTATTCCTGCTCCTACTGCTACAACTTCATCAGGATTTACACCTTTACTTGGTGCTTTTCCGAAGAATTTTTCTACTGCAGTTTGTACAGCTGGTATACGTGTAGAACCACCAACTAAAATAACTTCATCAATATCTTTAGTTGTTAAACCTGCAGCTTTTAATGCTGTTTGGCAAGGTTCTATTGTACGTTTTACTAAATCGTCAATTAATTGCTCAAATTTAGCTCTTGTTAATGTACGTACTAAGTGCTTTGGTCCACTAGCTGTTGCTGTAACATAAGGCAAGTTAATTTCTGTTTGTGCAGAAGATGACAACTCAATCTTAGCTTTTTCAGCAGCTTCTTTTAAACGTTGCAAAGCCATTGGGTCTTTACGTAAATCGATGCTTTCTTCAGCATTAAACTCATCAGCTAACCAATCAATAATTTTTTGGTCAACATCATCTCCACCTAAGTGAGTATCTCCATCTGTAGATAATACTTCAAATACACCATCACCTAATTCTAAAATAGACACGTCATGTGTTCCTCCACCAAAGTCAAAAACAACAATTTTTTGATCTTTTCCTTTTTTGTCTAATCCGTAAGCTAAAGCAGCAGCAGTAGGCTCGTTAATAATACGACGCACTTTTAAACCTGCTATTTCTCCAGCTTCTTTTGTAGCTTGACGTTGAGAGTCATTAAAGTAAGCTGGTACAGTAATTACTGCTTCAGTTACTGTAGTTCCTAAATAATCTTCAGCTGTTTTCTTCATTTTTTGAAGAATCATAGCCGACAATTCTTGTGGTGTATATAAACGACCATCGATATCTACTCTTGGCGTATCGTTGTCACCTTTTACCACTTTGTATGGTACACGTTCTGCTTCTTTTTTAGACTCAGAATATTTATTTCCCATAAAACGTTTAATAGAATAAACCGTTTTTGTTGGGTTTGTTACTGCTTGACGTTTTGCTGGGTCACCAACTTTAATTTCGCCTCCTTCTACAAAAGCAATTACAGATGGTGTAGTACGTTTACCTTCCGCGTTTGGGATTACAACTGGCTCGCTACCTTCCATTACTGAGACGCAAGAGTTGGTTGTTCCTAAATCGATTCCAATAATTTTACTCATAATACTTATTTATTGTGTTGAATGTTCATTTTTAAATTCCTTTTGTTTAAGTCAATGATTATGCCAAGGAATGAATACTGACAAGCTGTCATATTTAAAAAATGGTTCAATTTTAGCTATAGTTAAAATGTATAACAAAACACAAATCAATAGTTATAATGAATAAATACTATATTAAACCTTCAAACACTAAAATAAATTTTCATTACGTAAATAGTGAGTTAATACATGTTCTTTACCATGGAAAAGATGAAAAATACTTTTTGGAATTATTGTCAGGTGGAGCTCAAATTAAAAATGAAGGCTGGTCATGTTTCCATGAAGTCTTATTGAGCTTTAAAAATACTATTGATAAAAACCTTCCTTCAATAGATCGAGCTTCAAAAATAGCTAGAGCAATATTGAATAAAGATAGTTCACTATGCTATCATTTGGATTACCGAGGCAAAACAGCTTTTGAAAGAATTGATGGAGTTTTAAAACAAACTAATCCAAAATTTTATCAAAATACAGAACAAATAAAGAATGAAATCAAATTACTTAAAACAGATTATATCAACTTGAAATAATATATTTGCTTTACTAAAACGATTGAGTAATATGGAATGTATTTCTGTTTTTGATATGCTAAAGATTGGTGTTGGTCCTTCGAGTTCCCATACTTTAGGTCCTTGGAGAGCTGCTGAACGATGGATTAAAGAATTAAAAGCAAATGACAAGTTTAATAACGTTGAAAAAATTACTGTCGATTTATATGGTTCTTTATCTTTAACAGGAAAAGGTCATGCAACAGACTATGCTGTTATGCTTGGATTATGTGGTTATGATCCTGAAACTATTCCGACAGAAAAAATAGGTGAGATTATTGCCAATATTAAAAACTCGCACTCTCTAATGTTTAATAATGAAGTTAAACTAACTTTTAATCCAGCTACAGATATAGTTTTTAACAAGAAATTTTTGCCTTTTCATTCAAATGGCATTAAATTTTCTGCAACCATTGATGGAAAAAGAATAGGCTCTACCTTCTACTCTATTGGTGGCGGATTTGTTGTAAAAGAAGAACGAAAAAATGCCAAGAAAAACAAAGATATTTTTGCCAATACCTTTCCTTATCCGATTGCATTAGGAACAGAACTTTTAGCATATTGCAAAGAACTTAATATGCCAATTTCAGATGTTGTTTTAGAAAACGAAAAATCAATTAGACCAATTGAAACTATAGATTTTGAACTCAAAAGAATTTGGAGTACCATGCTTGAGTGTATGTATATTGGCTGCCATACCGAAGGTAATCTTCCTGGTGGTTTAAATGTAAGACGACGTGCTTACGATATGCATCAAAACTTAAAAGGTGATTTGCCTTATAATTCTCCGCAAGAATGGTTAGACACAATCAGATTAACTGAAGTTAAGTTTAGACAGATACTAAAATGGGTAAGCTGCTTTGCTTTGTCAGTAAATGAAGTAAATGCTTCTTTAGGTCGAGTTGTAACTGCACCAACAAATGGAAGTGCTGGAGTAATTCCTGCTGTATTAATGTATTATATGGTGATTGAAAATCATGATGCAGATTTTGAGCATATTAAGAAATTTTTATTAGTAGCTGGTGAAATTGGTAGCATATTTAAAAAAGGAGCAACAATATCTGCTGCAATGGGTGGATGTCAAGCCGAAATTGGTGTGTCTTCTGCTATGGCTGCAGGTGCATTATGTGAGTTATTAGGTGGATCACCAGAACAAGTTTTAGTAGCTGCAGAAATAGCTATGGAACATCACCTTGGCATGACTTGTGATCCTATTGGTGGATTGGTACAAATACCATGCATTGAACGTAATGCAATGGGAGCCATAAAAGCTATAAATGCTGCTGAATTGGCTTTAGATACTGATCCTGAAAATGTAAAAGTACCTTTGGATAAGGTGGTACAAACCATGTGGGAAACTGCAAAAGATATGAATTCTAAATATAAAGAAACCAGTGAAGGTGGCTTAGCCGTTGGTGTAAATATGGCAGATTGTTAATATTATGAAATTAAAAATATTCTTATTCCTTTTTGTTTTTACTACGCTTTTATTTTCTCAAGAACAGAAGTATTTAAATAATGATACACGGTTATACACCAAAGCTAATTCAGATTCAGAATTTATAGGCTTTTTTAAAGTAAACGCTCAAGTACAACTTATATCTAAATATAATGATAACTGGTATTTTGTTAAAGCTGACAACAATAATACAGGTTATGTGCTCACAAAATATCTTTCTGACAAATACACATCAAATCCTACTGAAGCAGAAGACAAAGAAAACCCAATTCTTAGAGGTGATCAGTATTATGGAAGCTATCATATGTTTATAAATGTAGCATCATTAAGAGCTAGAGGGTTACCTAACGCAACTGGACCTATTGTTAGTGCGTTAACTACTGGTGAAGCAGTACCTGTTAAATACATACCGCTTGATGAAGACGATTGGGTTTTTATTTCTAGCGGAAGGTATATTCAAAAAAAATATCTTGGAGAAAGACCTGTTTTTAGTGAATTGCTCAACCTTTTTGACAGTTTTGAAACTGACAATATTAATGACAGAAAAAAAATTGCTGAACGTCTAGTACAATTAGCTTGGAATGGCGAAACGGAGAACTTACCTCAGGCTTACAACATATATTATAATGTTGCAAAACAATTAAAAGACATTGCTTTAATTGAAGATATTGAAACTAAACTCATTTTAGTCAATGGTTTAACAACTAAAAAACCGTATCAAGAAACAGAAGCTTTTATTGAGAATGCTGATTTTATAATTAGAGGTGTAAACGTTGAAAATCATTTTATAAAACTTAATGAGTTAGTTAAAGTCTATGGAGAACCTACCAAAATAGATTTAATTAGTGACGAATGTGGTGTTTATTATAGTGAAACTTTCTACACGTATCCAAATATGGTTTTGTCAGTTAATAAAGAAGAAAATTTAGCAGATTTATATACTGTTTTTATTAATCCTAATAATAGTTTTAAAATTGATGATGACCATATTATAACACATAATACTTCTGAAAGAGATTTTCTTATTAAGTATGCGCAACACATTTTTACAGGAATTGCCAATTTACATATTTATACAATCCAAACTGATTCCGGTGGTTATAATTTTACTTTTAAAAATGGAAAAATTGTAAGTATTGATTTCTATAATTTGTGTTAGTACTCACAACCTTCTTTTCGTCTTGTGTCTATTAAATAGATAATTTTCCAGGCATCATTCATTTTAACTAATTGAAAAGAATTAACTCCACAATGGCTAAATTGGTCATTTAGCCAAAACTCATATGGCGTCCAAACATTTGCCATATTACCATCAATTTGAATATTATAGCCTAAAATCTTTTCTTCAAACGTTACTGTACTTGGAATAGAAACTATCGATTTTAGGAACTGACTAAATTCATCAGACTTAATAATGGTATTGCCATTTTTATCTCTTCCTATAGATTGAAGAATAATGTTATCTGCAACTACTTGCTTTATAACTGTGCTATCCTGTTTATGAAATCCTTCAAAAAAAGTTTCGATGGTTGTTCTCACATTTTCCTGTTCATTGTTTTGTGCAAGAGCTTTAAGCGAACAAAACATTAAAATAATAATTACTGCTTTAGTCATACCATTAATTGTTTTTACTAATTTAATTTATAAATCTAAATTTGAATTGTATTGAGCTAAGTTTAACATTATCTACTTAATTTATTACTTTTACAATCTGGAAAACATATACTAAAAGCATGTCTGTAGCAAAAAAAGAATATAAGAGAATTACTGTAAAAACATTAGTAGATATGAAAGCCAATGGAGAAAAAATCTCTATGCTTACTGCTTATGATTATACAATGGCAAAAATTGTTGATGGCGCAGGAATAGATGTTATACTTGTAGGTGATTCTGCAAGTAATGTTATGGCTGGTCACGAAACTACTTTACCAATTACATTAGATCAAATGATTTATCATGCATCTTCTGTAGTAAGAGCAATAGACAGAGCACTCGTTGTTGTCGATTTACCTTTTGGAAGCTACCAAAGTGACCCTAAAGAAGCCTTACGTTCTGCTATTAGAATTATGAAAGAGTCAGGTGGACATGCTGTAAAGTTAGAAGGAGGAAAAGAAGTAAAAGAGTCGATAAAGCGAATTTTAAATGCTGGAATTCCTGTTATGGGACATTTGGGATTAACTCCACAATCTATATATAAATTTGGTACTTATACTGTAAGAGCTAAAGAAGAAGAAGAGGCTATAAAACTAAAAGAAGATGCATTAATGCTCGAAAAATCTGGTTGCTTTGCTATTGTTTTGGAAAAAATACCTGCAAAATTAGCTCAAGAAGTTGCCGAGAGTGTTAGTATTCCTGTAATTGGAATTGGTGCTGGAAATGGTGTTGATGGACAAGTACTTGTTTTGCACGATATGATTGGTATGACTCACGAATTTCATCCACGTTTTTTACGTCGTTATATGAACTTATTTGAAGATATGACAACTGCAATTTCTCAATATGTAACAGATGTAAAATCTAAGGATTTTCCTAATGATAATGAGCAATATTAATACAGCTTTTAGCCTATAATTTGTGACTAAAATATTATCTAATAAAAACAACCTTCAAGTAATATACGAAGACAATCACATTATTATTGTTAATAAACGTGCAGGAGATATTGTACAAGGTGATAAAACTGGTGATAAGCCTTTAAGCGACGTTGTTAAATCGTATATAAAAGATAAATACAATAAACCTGGTAATGTTTATTTAGGTGTTGTACATCGCTTAGACAGGCCAACGACTGGAGTTGTTATGTTTGCAAAAACCAGTAAAGCACTACCAAGACTTAACAAGTTATTTTCAGAAAAAGAGGCTAAAAAAACGTATTGGGCTATTGTTAAAAATCTACCTCCAAAAACCAAAGATACTTTAGTGCATTGGTTGAAAAAAAATCCAAAGAACAATAAGTCAACTGCATATATTAAAGAAATATCTGAAGGAAAAAAGGCTGTTTTACATTACACACACATTAAATCGTTAGATAATTATCATTTACTAGAAGTTGAATTAGAAACTGGTCGTCATCATCAAATTCGTTCGCAATTAGCCAGTATTGGTTGTCCTATAAAAGGTGATTTAAAATATGGCTTTGACAGAAGTAATCCTGATGCAAGTATACATCTACACGCAAGAGAATTAAAGTTTATACATCCTGTTTCTAACGAAACTATCCATGTTATTGCTCCTTTACCAACAGATGCCGTTTGGGAGGCTTGTGACGATTAGCTTAAAGGGTAATCTATAATAATTTTTACACCTTCATTAGGTTTTGAGTACATATTAAAAGTCGCGTTGATAAGTTCTGCTCTGCTCTTCATGTTTATAAGTCCAGATCCTTTTTCAACAGTTTCCATATCAAATCCTTTTCCATCATCAGAGGCTTCAATAACTAGCATGTTAGGCTGATAATTTAAAAATACGCTTAGGTTTTCAGCCTCAGAATATTTTACAGAGTTTGAGAAGAACTCTTGTAAAATTCTAAAAATAATTATTTCATGCTTTTTATCATTAAATGGTACTTTGTCCCCTTTAATATGAAGCTTAGCTGAGGCAAACTTCATTCGCTTTAATCTGTTAAGCTCGTTATTAATAGATTCTTCAAAACCAATATTTAAAATCACTTCATTGTTTAATGATTTTGAAAGTGAACGAACCTCTTTTAAACTCTCTTTTATAACATCTGAAGTAGCATCAATGCTTTCTTTAATATCACTACTTGCTTTAGCAGAAATCATATTCATTTGCATACTAGCATAAGCTAATAATTGGCCTACATTATCATGTAGTTCCCAACCAATATGCTTAAGTGTTTGTTCTTGTATTTCGGTTTGAGTTCTAGATATTTCCTCATCAAATTCTTGTTGTTGTTTAATTTTATCTAATAACAACTTGTTTTTACGTTTTTGAAAGACAATAAAAAACACAATAACTAATGTGGTTACTATAATTAAAACAGCGAGCATATATACCAATAAATAGCGCTCTGCAGCAGTTGAAACTGCTCTCTCTTGTAATAAAATACTCAAAAAATTAATCATTTTTTAATTCTGGTTTACAATAGATTAGTGCAAATGTAAAGGTTAAGTACATAAATACGTTTGCAAATAAAAATATTTGCCATTTTAGAAATATAAAACTCCAGTCGACAGAAGAAAAGTAGATTTCATAAAAAATTAAAGGCGTGATAATTAACCACCAAAAAAAAATGGTTGCACTTATATAAAAATTAATAGATTTATGAAATTCTAATATTTTTTCAGAATTTAAAACTTCAAAAAAATAGAAAATAAAGCATCCTAAAATTATTATTATGCCAAACAAACTAATTCCTGTAAATATGCTATTGAAAAATAATTCTTTAAAGTTTATTGCGTAATATAACATAGCGAATACCATAAATAGAAGTGTGCTATACTTTAAAATAGTTTTAAAAATTCTATTTGATAATATCTTTCTAAAGTAAAATGATAAAAAAACAATCCCTCCAACATTCCAAAAAATGCTGTACCACCAATAATTTTTCTCGAAATAACCTCCTTTTAAATAGTTTTTCACAACTAATAAACTATCATAATTAGCTACGTATCTTGGATAGCTTCCAATCAACTCTAATAAAGCTACATACACTAAATAATATATAAAGTATTTAGTGTGTGTTGATTTATATTTTTTAAGGCATAATAAACCTACAACAGCTGCTATAATTTCAACTGACCGTGTCAATAAACTGTAATTATTTCTTAAAAAATCTTCCAAAAGCTATTGAGGATAATTAGCGCCTGGCGGAATCCCATTTTCTCCACCATTCAATCCACTACCACCAATTACATCTCCACTTTTTTGTAAAGACAAGTTAATCATACTGCCTTCAGATAAACTTTTAGTTCCTGTAGGTATAAAAAACATAGTAGTGTAGCCTACTTCTTTTTCATCAGGATGTGCTCCAAGATATACACGAACACCATCCATAGTATAACCTAATCCTTTAGCTTCGCTTTCAGCAAAATCTAAATAAGCTCTCATATCAGATAACGAATACCATGATGAGCGATTATCTGGTCGTTTTACAATAGAGTCGCTAATTAATTGATGTCTTGAGTTAAAAGCCTCATCTAAAACTTTTGCTTCTGCTGGAGTAATAATACCTTTTGGTGGTAAAAACTCTTCAATTGTTTCATTGCAGCAATAAAAATACATTGCAGCAGCACCAACAATAATTCCCAATACTAATAATCCAAATTTTTTCATGTGATTAGTTTTTAAATTAATTAATTGTTTAAATATATTAAAAAGACTTTCTGTTTGTAGTATTTATATTACTTTTCTATCCTAACCAACCTTCTCTATCCATACTTCTGTATTGAATAGCTTCACTTATATGCGAGCCTTTTATAGATTCAGAACCCTCTAAATCGGCAATTGTTCTGGATACTTTTAAAATTCTATCGTAAGCTCTCGCAGAAAGGCTTAAGCGCTCCATTGCTGTTTTAAGCAATTGCATTGAAGCATCATCAAGTTCGCAATACTTACGTATCTGTTTGGTATTCATTTGAGCATTATAGTGTACGCTTTTAGAATCTTGAAAACGCTTAGTTTGTATAGCTCTTGCTGCTGTAACCCTATTTCTAATTTCAACTGAAGATTCTCCTTTTCTTTTGTCAGAAAGTTTTTCAAAAGGCACTGGAGTCACTTCAATATGTATATCAATTCTATCTAGTAAAGGACCAGATATTTTACTCAAATAACGCTGCATTTCAGCTGGCGATGATGTTACTGGTGCATTAGGATCGTTAAAATATCCACCAGGACTCGGATTCATACTTGCAACCAACATAAAACTACTCGGATAGGTCACTGTAAATTTTGCTCTAGAAATAGTAACTTCTCTATCTTCTAATGGTTGTCGCATTACTTCTAAAACTTCACGCTTAAACTCAGGTAATTCATCTAAAAACAAAACGCCATTATGTGATAATGAAATTTCTCCTGGCTGTGGATAACTTCCTCCTCCAACAAGTGCAACATTAGATATTGTGTGATGTGGACTCCTAAAAGGTCGTTGGGCCATAAGTCCTGTGTTTTCTTTTACACGACCAACAACCGAATGTATTTTAGTAGTTTCTAAAGCTTCATGCAATGTCATAGGTGGCAATATTGATGGTAAACGCTTTGCCAACATGGTTTTTCCTGCTCCTGGTGGACCAATTAAAATTATATTATGTCCTCCAGCTGCTGCAATTTCCATACAGCGTTTTATACCTTCTTGACCCTTTACATCACTAAAATCGAATTCTGGAAAATTTAGACTTTTATTAAACTCTTCTCTTGTATTTATAATAGTTTGCTCGAGTTTTTCATCTTTATCAAAGTAATTAATAACTTGAGTTATATTATCAATTCCATAAACTTCCAATCCATCAACTATTGCAGCTTCTTTAGCGTTCTGACTTGGCAAAATAAAACCTTTAAAACCTTCTTCTCTTGCCTTTACTGCAATTGGTAAAGCGCCTTTTATGGGTTGCAAATTCCCATCTAGAGACAATTCTCCCATAATTAGATATTTCTCTAAATCATCAGCTTTAATTTGCTTTGAAGCCACAAGAATACCTACTGCTAAAGTTAAATCGTAAGCCGAACCTTCTTTACGCAAATCGGCTGGCGACATATTTATAATTATCTTTTTACCTGGAATTTTATAACCATTATTTTGAAGCGCAGCAGCTATTCTAAAATTACTTTCTTTAATGGCATTATCTGGAAGTCCTACTAAATGGTAACCAACACCTGCATCTACATTAACTTCTACAGTAATAGTTGTTGCTTCTACACCAAATACAGCGCTTCCGAATACTTTTTTGAGCATAAATTATTGTTTTGTTAAAAATAGCAAAAAAATACACAATCAATTACATTTAAAAATTGATTACTTTAGTTGAGTAATTCAAAATTCACATGAGTAGAACTAAGCAAATTGGCTTCATTTTAGGCCCTTTATTTTTTATTTTAATATTATTGTTTTTTAAACCAGAGGGCTTGTCTCATGAAGCTAGAGCTGTATTAGCTTCTTCGGCATGGATTGCTGTTTGGTGGATTACAGAAGCGATTCCAATTGCAATAACTGCTTTACTGCCAATTGTGTTATTTCCGCTTTCTGGTGGATTAGATTTAAATACAACCACAAGTGCTTTTGGACATAAATACATATTCCTATTTATGGGAGGATTTATTATAGCTATTGCGATTGAGAAATGGAATTTACATAAACGTATTGCGCTTAATATTATCAATTTAATAGGCTCTGACGTTAAAAAGATAATTTTGGGGTTTATGCTTGCCACTGCTTTTTTATCGATGTGGATTAGCAATACTGCAACTGCTGTTATGATGTTACCAATTGGTATTGCTATTATAACACAACTTAAAGACAACCCAAATACTATTGAAGATGAAAACCAAATTTTTGGTAAATCATTAATGCTAGCTATTGCTTATAGCGCTTCTATTGGAGGAATTGCAACACTTATTGGCACACCTCCAAACCTCGTTTTAGCTGGTGTTGTTTTAGATACTTATGGTTATGAAATAACCTTTTTACAATGGTTTATGTTTGGATTTCCAATTTCAATGCTATTACTTTTTATATGCTGGAAATACTTAACAAGCTATGCTTTTAAATTTAAACAAAAAGAATTTCCTGGTGGAAAACAAGAAATTAAACGTTTACTAAAATCGTTAGGTAAAATTAGTTTTGAAGAGAAAATTGTGGCTTTAGTGTTTTTTACTACTGCTTTCTTTTGGATAACACGATCATTATTATTTGATAAATTATTACCTGCACTTGATGATACTATTATAGCAATCGTGTTTTCTATTGTTCTCTTTTTAATTCCTTCAAAAAACAAAAAAGAAAAACTAATGTCGTGGGATGATGCTGTAAAATTACCTTGGGGAATTATCTTGCTTTTTGGTGGTGGAATGGCTTTAGCAAACGGATTTGAAAGTAGCGGATTAGCACTTTGGATTGGTAATCAAATGACTTTATTAGCAGGATTAACAACTATTTTGTTAGTAATTTTACTTATTACAGCTGTTAACTTTTTTACTGAAATCACTTCAAATTTAGCAACCACAGCAATGCTTTTACCTGTTTTAGCACCAATGGCAATTATTGTAGATATACATCCATTTATATTAATGGTTGGAGCAGCTGTTGCAGCATCTTGTGCGTTTATGTTGCCAGTTGCAACACCACCAAATGCAGTAGTGTTTGGTTCTGGTTATTTAACTATACCTGATATGGTTAGCAAAGGAATTGTAATGAATATAATATCGATAATTATTCTAACACTATTTGTGTATTTTGTACTTCCTGAATTATGGGATATTACTGTAAATGGTTTTCCAGAAGCACTTAAAGGTTAAATATTTGTAATGAAATCTAAAGCTCTGGTTTCGTTATAATAAAACTTATTTAGTTTTACAAAGCCAACATGCCCTCCATAATTTGGCATTTCTAAATGTAGATTAGAATTAGTTTTTGCCTCTTTAACAGGATAACACTCTGGAGATAAAAACGAATCGTTTAAAGCATTTATAATTAGTGTTGGTGTTTTTATATTATTTAAAAATTGTAGACTACTACTCTTCTCATAATAATCTTGTGCATCAATAAAACCATGTGCTTTTGAAGTATAAATATTATCAAAATCATTTAAAGTTTTAATAGAATTAATATCTTCAATCTTCAGTTTATCAGGATATTGTTTCTGCTTTAGTTTTAACCTTTCTACTAAATACCTTTTAAATCTATCATGAAATAATATATTTTTAAAAGTATGTAGTTCTAAAGCTGAACCCTTTAAAAAACAAGGTACTGAAACTGCAATTCCAGCTTTAATTTGAGATGGAACATTATCTCTTTCGCCTAAATATTTTAAAGTCACATTTCCACCAAGACTAAATCCTTTTATATATATTTCTGAATAGTGTTTTGATTCTATTATATGCTGAACTACCTCATGTAAATCTTGAGTAGCACCAGAATGATATGAATAATATTTTCGATTTGGCTCACCACTACAACCTCTAAAATTTACACAAACTGCATCTATATTATTTTCAGTAAACAATTTTGCTGTTCCTGTCATGTATGGTCTTTGCGCATTACCTTCTAAACCATGTAATACAATAATTAACTTATTAGTTTTTGCTTTTGCAAAACTCCAATCTAAGTCTAAAAAATCGCCATCACTAAGTTCTATTCTTTCTCTTTCTTGTTGTAAACCATTTACACTTCTGAATAGTCCAGAATATACTGTTGAAACAAATCCTTTTCTAAAAAAATATGGTGCTTTGTAGGTAGATTGTACTATTGGCATAATTAGTTAACTTCTAGAGGTGTGAATTTAAATGTTGAGCCATTAAACAAGCCTTTATCACTTAGTTTTAATGATGGAATTACTAATAAAGCCATAAATGATAAAGTCATGTAAGGTGCATGAAGTGAGCTTCCTAATTGTTTTGCCATTTTATCTAACTCAGCATATTGCAAACCTATAGTTTTACCATCTTTATCACTCATAATACCTGCTACTGGAAGTGATACAATTTTTTGTTCTGAATTTGAGACAGCACAGATTCCACCTTTATTTTCAATAATTAAATTGACTGCTTTACAAATAGCTTCGTCTGAAACACCAACTGCAATAATATTATGTGAATCGTGACCAACAGAACTTGCAATTGCGCCTTCTTTTAATCCGAAATTCTTTATAAATGCAATTGCTGGTTGCTGATTTTGATAACGATTAACAACTGTCATTTTGAGGATGTCTTTTTCAATATTTGAGACTAAATTTCCGTTTTTGAGCAAACTATCAGCTATGACTTCGTTAGTAACCAACTGCCCTTCTAAGGCTTCTATAACTCGTATTTGCTTTGAATTAGATTCAAACTTAAAATCTGAAATCTCTTTCTTGTCACAATTAAAATTATTTAAAATCTCAAATGGAATTGATTCAATTTTTGAAATTCCTTTATCATATACTAATTCTCCATTAATATAAGTTTGCAATGTTTTAAATGCCTTTAAATCTTCAACCACAATACAATCTGCAGCGTCACCAATATTAAGCAAACCAACATCTAAATTGTAATGTTTTACAGGATTAATACATGCTGCTTGAAGGACTTTAAAGACATCAATTTGTTTAGCAACTGCACGAGCACAAAGTCTGTTAATATGATCGATAATCAAATCGTCAGGATGCTTATCGTCACTACAAAACATAATGTTTTCAAAATGCTCTGGAAGTAAATCAATTAGTGCTTCAAAGTTTTTGGCAGCACTTCCTTCTCTAATCAAAACTTTCATGCCTTTTTGTAGCTTTTCTAAAGCTTCATCATAAGTAAAACACTCATGATCGGTTGAAATTCCAGCTGCTATATATTTTGAAATGTCATCGCTTCTTAATCCAGGAGCATGACCATCAACAGGCTTATTGTTATGTTTAGCCCAAGCTATCTTTTTCATTACCTCATCATCATCAAATAAAACACCAGGATAATTCATCATCTCGGCTAGATACTTAATATTAGGATTAGCCATTAAGGATTTAATATCGTCAGAATTTATGATGGCTCCAGCAGATTCAAAACTAGTTGCTGGTACACAAGAAGGTGCTCCAAAATTGAACTTAAAGGGAGTTTGTTTTCCGTTGTTAATCATAAACTCAACGCCTTTAACACCAAGTACATTTGCAATTTCGTGAGGATCGGAAACTGTAGCTACTGTACCATGAGTTACTGCCAATCTAGCAAATTCACTTGGAACTAACATTGAGCTTTCTATATGAATATGAGCATCTACAAACCCTGGAAGGATAAACGTATTTACATTGTGTTCTTTTTCAATTATTGATGCTATTTTTCCATCTTTAATAGTGATTTCACCTTTGTAGATGCGTTTGTTTAGAATATCGACTATTTGCCCTCGTAGTATCATTTATTTAATTCAATCTTTAAAATTTGCTTGGTGTTTTCTGTTGCAAAAAACCTATTATCTGCTCTTCGTCCAATTACCCAAACAATATCTTTTTCTGAACATAATAGCCATGTGTTCTCTTTTTCAATTAAAGACATTTTTTCGTCTTTAAAATATTTGCTCAATTTCTTTTTTCCTGTCATTCCTGAAGGATAAAAAAAGTCTCCTTCTTCCCATTTACGTAGTATAAGTGGGTATTTCAGCTTGGCTTTATCAACACAAATCACATTTGCTTGCGCATCAAAAATTGCATCTGCTTCGTCAAAAAATAATGTGCCAAATGATGTTTTTAATTGCTTTTTATCCTCCGAAATACTTATAGATTCTTGAGTTTCTTCTGAGTTATTCTCTATTAGCATTAAGTAATCTCTATCTTTTAACAAGCGATGTGTTGATGAAAAAACTTGTTTACCTGATTGTGCATCTAGCAAGTTTGTAACATCATCCCATTCGGTAAAATTGAAATCTTTCAACAATTCAAACAAATGGGCTTTTGGATTTGATAATTTTTTAAGCTTTTTAATACTTAACCTAATTACATTATCATTATCTACATAAACTGCTTTTTTCTGAATTCTTACAATTGTATCTTCTATAATTTGTTTAGAATCTTGTAAATGGTTTTGAGTACTTTCAAAATTTTGAAGTAAAAAAGGATTAATTTCCTTTAGAACAGGTATCACATCATGGCGTAATTTATTACGCAAGTATTTGTTTGATGCGTTGCTACTATCCTCTCTCCACGTTAACTTATTAGTTTTTGCATACGTTTCAATGTCTTCTCTAGAAAAAGTCAAAAGCGGTCTTACAATTTTATTATTAACTTCTGGGATACCCATTAAACCATCTAAACCAGTTCCTCTTGATAGGTTTATTAAAAAGGTTTCTAAGTTATCATCAGCATGATGAGCAGTTAAAATAAAATCGAAATTTAACTGTTCTGCCAATTCATCAAACCAGTCATAACGCAACTCACGAGCTGCCATTTGAGTAGACAATTTATATGTTTTGGCGTAATCTTCAGTTTCAAAACTTTCAATAAAAACTTCTAAATCTAAATCTTCAGCTAGTTGTAAAACAAACTCTTCATCACCATCGCTTTCATCTCCTCTTAAATTAAAATTACAATGTGCTAATCCTATATTTAACTTTAATTGGTGACATAAATGTGTTAATACTACGCTATCTAATCCACCAGAAATTGCAATTAGAAGCCGGCTTTTGTTTAGAAAAGAAAGATTTTGGTTGATATGATTTTGGAAGTTATTTAACACTTTTAGAGATTAGTGATTAGTAAAAAGGCATTAGTAATTTGTAGTTATTTATTTAGTTTATTAATTAAAGAATTAAGCATTTTCTCAATTTCAACAGATAAATCGTTAATAGTTGTTAAATCATTTTCATTAATAAAATTTAAATTCTGTGCTATTTGAAATTGTGTTTGCATTTCGAATAATGAACCTCTAGCTATATTTAAAAATCTTGAATAATCTTTAGTGTAATTCCTACCATAACCTTCTGCAATATTTGACGAAATAGAAATAGAGCTTCTTTTTATTTGTGAAGTTAATCCAAATTTTTCATCCTCAGGAAATGCATTAAGTAATTTATAAACATGAGTTACCATTTCTACAGATTTCTGCCAAACTATTAAATCTCTATAACTTTTCATGTTTTCAAATTTACAATATTTACTTATGCCTTTTGCCTTTAAACTTTTAACTTAGTTTTCTAAAACCTCACGCATAGCTTTAGCTTTAACCAAACACTCTTCGTATTCGCTTAAAGGATCACTTTTAGCTGTAATTGCACCTCCAACAGAATAAGACACATATTTATTAGTTGCATTATATAAAATGCTACGTATAACAACATTAAAATCGAAATCGTTATTTGGTGTAAAATATCCAACAGCTCCAGAATATAAGCCACGTTTGGTTTCTTCTAGTACCTCTATAATTTTCATGGCAGATATTTTTGGCGCACCTGTCATACTTCCCATAGGAAATGTTGAAGAAATTACATCAACTGGATGGGTTTTATCACTTACTTGCGATGTTATAGTAGATATCATTTGATGCACTTGATTAAAGGTATAAACTTTACAAAGTTCTTCAACCTTTACACTTCCTTTTAATGCTGTTTGTGACAAATCGTTACGTACCAAATCAACAATCATGATGTTTTCACTTCGCTCTTTCTCACTATTTTCCAATTCTTTTTTTAGTTGTTGGTCTTCAATAATATTATCTGAACGCTTTGCTGTTCCTTTAATAGGCTGAGAAATTATAGTATTTCCTTCCTTTTTAATATATCGTTCAGGTGAGGCTGATAACAAATATTTATCATTGAGTTTTAAAAAAGTAGCAAATGGTGGATGCGAAATCTGATTGAGCTTATTATAAGTTTCTACAGGCTCTATTGTTGTATCCTCGGCATAAAACTCTTGACAAAAATTAGCTTCATAAATATCACCTCGATGTATATGAGCCAACATACTGTTTAACTTTTCAAAATACTCGTCTTTATGAATTCGTAATTTTATTTTTACAGCACTACTAATATTTGAAGGTGTATAATCAGGTATTTGGTGTATCTCATTCAAATCATTATTTACCTCATCGTCAACCATTTTTAAATATTGAATTTCCAGCATATTTCCTTTTAATAGAAACAGTTTTTTTGGCTGAAAAAAGAACAAATCAGGAAAGTGCAACCCATCAAAATTTTCAGATTTTAAAGCTTCTAAATCATTTTTTAAATCATAAGTCAAGTACCCAAAAATCCAGTCGTTAGTAACTGTTTGATATTCTTTTAGCTTTTCAAAGGCATTAAAATAATCTGTCTTTATACTTGTAAAGGCATCTACAGCTAAAATAGCATCATAACTAGACTCTTTTTGAGGATAGTCGTTAGAATCTAACCATAACACATCATCAAATTGTTGACTCCAAGCCAATAATTGTCTCTTGAAAGTTGAAATTGATTTTAATTTATGTTTAGAGGTTGTTCTCAATAAAAAAAATTAAGCGTAAAGTTAATGAGAATCCTTAAAAAAGTACAAGTTTTGTACATTAGTTTAAAATTATTCTGAATGTATACATTACAAAACGATTTACTTAAAATTGCCATAAAACAAACTGGAGCAGAACTCTGCGAGATATCATCTGTAAAACATAAAACTGATTTTATGTGGGACGCAAATCCTGATGTATGGGGAAGCTTTGCTCCTAACCTGTTTCCTATAATTGGTTCAATGAAAAATGATAGTTATATATATAACAATAGTACTTATAAAATGCCAAAGCATGGGTTTTTAAGACACAATACAGATGTAAAACTTATTGAAAACACTAATAACAGCTTAACCTTTAAGCTTGCATATAATGATGATTTATATGAATTATTTCCCTTTAAGTTTGAATTTTATATTACTTATGAGCTTATTGACAACACTTTATACTTAAAACATCTTATCAAAAATATTGATAACAAACCTATGTTCTTTTCTTTAGGAGGACATCCTGCTTTTAAATGCCCTGTTTTTAGTGACGAAGTATATTCTGATTACCATTTAGTATTTGAACAAAACGAATCTGCCGAAACATACTTACTAAATATGTCAAACGGATTACTCACATCAAAAACAAAACCTGTTTTTAATGGTGGTAACAAAATACAATTACAACACAATTTATTTAATAACGACGCGCTTATTTTTAAAGATTTAAAGTCGCGAAAATTAACATTAAACAGCAAAACTAGAGGCGATATTTTAACTATGAAGTTTAATGATTTTCCTTATTTAGGAATTTGGGCAAAACCTAATGCAAATTATGTTTGCATTGAACCTTGGCAAGGAATAGCAGATCATGAAGATACTAACCAAGATATTGTCACGAAAGAAGGCATTGTAAAACTAGATGAAAATACTAGCTACCAAGCCATTTACAGTATTGAAATAGACCTTAACCATTTAGTTTAATATGATTATTAGCCTTAACTTTGCAACTTAAAACATAGTTGTGAGCTTTAGAGACTTAAAATTAAACACACCATTATATAACGCACTTGATGATTTAGGGTTCACTAATCCTACACCAATACAAGCCGAAGCGTTTAACGTAGTTGCTTCTGGGAGAGATGTTGTTGGTATTGCGCAAACTGGTACTGGAAAGACGTTTGCCTACATGCTTCCTATTTTGCGAGAATTAAAATACTCAAACCAGGCAAATCCTAGAGTTTTAGTTCTAGTTCCAACAAGAGAGTTAGTTGTTCAAGTTGTTGATGAAATTGAAAAGCTAACAAAATACATCAACACTCGTGTATTAGGTGTTTATGGAGGTGTAAATATAAATACTCAAAAACAAGCAGTTGCTGAAGGGTTAGATATTATTGTGGCTACACCAGGACGATTATTCGATTTGGCAGTAAGTCATGTATTACAATTAAAATCGATTCAAAAATTAGTGATTGATGAAGTTGATGTGATGCTCGATTTAGGGTTCAGACATCAATTGCTAAATATATTTGATATACTACCTGAAAAAAGACAAAACATCATGTTTTCGGCAACAATGACTGAAGATGTTGATGAATTAATTACAGGATTCTTCAAAAAACCAGAACGAGTTACTATTGCAGTTTCAGGAACGCCTTTAGAAAATATTAGTCAACAACGCTATAATGTTGAAAATTTTTATACTAAAGTAAACCTACTAAAACACTTATTACAAAACGAAGAGGAGTTTAATAAAGTTTTAATTTTTGTGGCTTTCAAAAAAATGGCAGACACCTTGTTTGACAAACTAGATGAAAACTTTAAAGAAGAACTTTGTGTTATTCACTCTAACAAAACACAAAATTATAGATTACGTAGTATTGAGCAATTTAGAAGTGGTGAAAATAGAATATTAATAGCCACAGATGTTATGGCTCGTGGATTAGATATTGATAATGTAAGTCATGTTATTAATTTTGATACACCTCACTACCCAGAAAACTATATGCACAGAATTGGTAGAACTGGTCGTGCAGAACGTAAAGGGCAATCTCTATTATTTTCAACTGCAGCCGAACAAGATTATATAAAAAGTATTGAAAGTTTAATGCAAATGGAAATTCCTTATGTTGAGTTTCCAGATTCGGTTGAGATTTCTAAAGATTTATTAGAAGAAGAACGTCCGCAAATTAAAGAGCGTAATAATCCTATAAAACGAAAAGATGAAGATGCTCCTGGACCAGCTTTTCACGAAAAGAAAGATAAAAACAAAAAAGAAAATCAAGGAGGCTCTTATAAGTTTAAAATTGCTGCAAAATACAAGAAGCCAAAAACAAGAGGCGACAAAAATTATAATAAACGGAATAAAAGAAAATAAAAAAAGCAACCAAATTGGTTGCTTTTAAGATTCTGAAACAAGTCCAGAATGACAATTTTCTTAATTATATATGTAACGCTCTATCTTCAGTTGCCGCTAAAGCTGCTTCTTTAATAGCTTCAGTAAATGTAGGATGCGCATGACTCATACGAGACACATCTTCAGCACTTGCTCTAAACTCCATAGCTACAACTGCTTCTGCAATCATATCTGCTGCACGAGCACCAACCATGTGAACTCCTAAAATTTCATCTGTCTTTTTATCTGCAAGTATCTTTACAAATCCGTCTAAATCCATACTCGCTCTACTTCTACCTAAAGCTCTCATTGGAAATTGACCAATTTTATAATCTACTTTTTCTTCTTGTAATTGTTCTTCTGTTTTACCAACAGATGCAACTTCTGGCCACGTGTAAACAACTCCAGGAATTAAGTTATAATCGATATGTGGTTTTTGTCCTGCTAAAATTTCAGCAACAAAAACACCTTCTTCTTCAGCTTTATGAGCTAACATAGCACCTTTTACAACATCACCAATTGCATAAATGTTTTTTACATTAGTTTGCAAATGGTCGTTGACTTCAATTTGTCCTCTGTCTGTTAACTTCACTCCTGCTGCTTCAGCATTTAAACCATCTGTGTAAGGACGACGTCCTACAGATACTAAACAATAATCGCCTTTTATAATAACTTCTTCACCTTTTTTATTATCTGCCTTAATAATGACTTCTTTGCCTTTGCGCTCAACAGATTTTACTTTGTGCGATGTATTAATAGTGAATTTTTGTTTTTTGAGAACCTTGTTTAATTCTTTAGATAAACCAGAATCCATCGTTGGGATAATTCTATCCATATACTCTACAACAGTAACTTCTGAGCCTAGTCGCTTATAAACTTGCCCAAGCTCTAATCCAATTACTCCTCCTCCAATTACAACTAAATGTTTAGGGATTTCAGTAAGTTTTAATGCTTCTGTTGAAGTTATAACACGTTCTTTATCTAAAGTGATAAAAGGTAAACTTGAAGGTTTACTTCCTGTAGCTATAATTATATTTTTAGCTTCAATCTCAGTCGTTTCTTTTCCTTTGATAGTTATGTGAGTCGCATCTTTAAAAGATCCTAATCCTTCATACACATCAATCTTATTTTTCTTCATCAAGAAGTCAATTCCACCTGTAGTTTGGTCAACAACAGACTGCTTGCGAGTTATCATTTGTTTTAAATTCACCTTGATATCTCCAGGAATATCAATTCCATGTTCTTCAAAATGCTTAACAGCATCTTCATAGTGATGTGAAGAATCTAAAAGTGCTTTACTTGGAATGCATCCTACATTTAAACATGTTCCACCAAGCGTAGAATATTTTTCTATAATTGCAGTTTTCATGCCTAATTGCGCGCAACGAATTGCTGCTACATATCCTCCAGGACCAGAACCAATAATGGCTACATCGTATGAATTCATAAAAATAATTTTTAATTGAGTGTGTTAAAACGAGTACAAAAGTACGATTTTGAATTATGAATTACGAATGAGAACTCTAATTTTTAAATTTAGTAATCATGAAGGAAATCCTAACATATTTCCCATACCAACTGTAAACAACCAACTACCATAAATTGCGTGCTCTATTGACACTAATAATGTAGACTTTGTTTTATTATAGGTTAATGCAAAAAGTATACCTCCTAAAAATGTAATTATATGAACTAGTGGATTTCTAAACATAGTATGCGCTAATGAAAACACTACAGCATTAATAAAAATAAATAGTTTTTTATTTTTAAATAATTGTTCATATCTCTGAAAATACAACGTTCTGTAAACAAGTTCTTGAGGGTAAACTGAAAACAAACTATATACAATTAAAATAACTAACCAAAGTAAAGGCTTATTTATAACTACTTCAAAAAACATTTCTCTATCAGTAAACCAAACAAACACAGAAGTTAATATGGCAATTATTAACAATTTAATACCAGTCTCAGTCCAAAAGTGTTTCCAATTTAAATTTGGAGCTATTTTAAATCTATTGTTTTCAATTTTTAGCAATACATAAATTACATACACAAACCCTATTATACCTAAAATAAATTTTAATATAACTGGGTAAGGAATCGCAAAGCTTACTGGTAATACTATAAATATTATAAAAAACTCTATTAACTTATATCTTACAGGTTCCATTACTAAATATTTATTGCTGTGGTATGTTTAACCTCATTAATTACAAACATACTATGTGTACTTCCTATATGGTTTATAGACGTAAGTTTATTAACCATAAATTCTCTAAAAGCATCCATATCTTTAACTATAACTTTAAGTAGGTAATCATAATCTCCACTAATATGATAACATTCTAGCACTTCTACAAGATTTGCTACCTCTTTTTCAAATTTAATAACGTAATCCTGAGTATGTTGCACTAACTTAATATGGCAAAAAGCAACAAATGTTTTTTCTACTTTTTCCTTTTTTACAAGAGTGACGTATTTTGATATAACACCTTCTTTCTCTAACTTCTTTATTCGTTCATAAACTGCAGTTACAGAAAGATTAAGCTTATTTGAAAGTTCCTTATTTGTTCGCTTACTATCTTTTTGAAGTAAGTCTAACAACTTTTTGTCTATAGCATCTAAAATCATAATTGAAAATTTTTCTGTTTGTATTCAATAAACAAACACATAAATATGTAATAATCTATTAAAATATAAATTTATAGATTTATTTTCTAAATAAACACATATACATTGATATATTATCTTATTTATACAATATTTGATGTATCAAAAACTTAAAAAATAATACAATGGCATTTAAACCAGCAAATAATATTCAGGATTTACAATACTTTGGAGAATTTGGAGGCGTTAACCCTTCTATTTCAGATTCATCTACCTACACATTTTTATCAGCAAAAACAATGTTCGATACTTTTGAAGGTAATGCTGATGGATGTTACCTTTACTCTCGTCATTCAACACCTTCAAATTTATATTTAGGTGAGGCATTAGCTGCAATGGAAGGCACAGAAACAGCTAATGTTACTGCTTCAGGAATGGGAGCAATTACTCCTGTAATATTACAGTTATGTGGATCTGGAGACCATGTTGTAAGTAGTAGAACTATTTATGGAGGTACTTATGCCTTTTTAAAGAATTTTACACCTCGTTTAGGTATCAAAACTACATTTGTAGATATCACAAAATTAGATGTAGTTGAAGCTGCGATTACTCCAAATACTAAAATTCTTTACTGTGAATCTGTAAGTAACCCACTTTTAGAAGTTGCAGATATTTCAGGTCTTGCTAAACTGGCAAAAAAACACAACCTAAAACTAGTTGTAGATAATACTTTTTCACCTTTATCAATTTCTCCTAAAACTTTAGGTGCAGATATTATTATACATAGTTTAACGAAGTTTATTAATGGAAGTAGCGACACAGTTGCTGGAGTTATTTGTGGAACACAAGAATTCATTAATGATTTAAGAAATGTTAATGATGGTGCTTGTATGCTATTAGGTTCAACTATGGATAGTTTGCGTGCTGCATCAGTTTTAAAGAACTTAAGAACACTGCACATAAGAATGCAACAACACAGTAAAAACGGATTGTTTTTAGCTCAGAAATTTGAAGCAGATGGTTTAAAAACTGTTTATCCTGGTTTACCATCACATCCTTCTCATGAGTTGTTTAAAAGCATGATGAATCCACAATATGGCTTTGGTGGTATGCTAACTATTGATGTTGGTTCTTTAGAAAAAGCTAATGAGCTAATGGAGTTAATGCAGAAGAAAAATTTAGGTTATCTAGCTGTAAGTTTAGGGTTTTATAAAACATTATTTAGCGCTCCAGGAAGCTCAACATCTTCTGAAATACCAGAAGAAGAACAAAAAGAAATGGGCTTAAGTGATGGATTGATTCGTTTTTCTATCGGATTAGATGCTGATATTGAGCGTACTTATCAAATGATGAAAGCTTGCATGCAAGAGTTAAATATTCTATAAAGATTCAGTCGAATTTTAATTTATATATAGCCTGAAGTTGTCTTCAGGCTTTTTATATTCCATTTGCAAAGCTTATTCTAAAATCGTAACATTACATTCCAAAAATTAAAAACAGTAATGCAAGACAACAATAACCTTTCCGATATTGATATTCAAAATCAAAAAATAAAAGACAATAAAGAATTAAATATTTGGGAAGCACTTGTTCCTGTTGTTCTTTTAATGCTTATGCTAGCATATAATATTTTTTATGCTGATGGAGAAGCTCTTGGTGAATACTCTAATCAGTTTATTTTATTAATTGGTGGTGGTATTGCAGCTATTGTTGGTTTTTTTAATAAGGTGAGAGTTTCTATAATGATTAAAGAGGTTTGGGAAAACTTAAAGAGTGTTTTTATTCCTTTAATGATTTTATTACTCGTTGGAGCTTTAGCAGGAACTTGGCTTGTTAGTGGTGTAATTCCAGCTATGGTGTATTATGGATTGCAAGTCTTGAGTCCTGAAATATTTTTACCAGCATCTGTTATAATTGCCGCAATAATTTCAGTAGCAACAGGAAGTAGCTGGACCACATCGGCAACGGTTGGTGTTGCGCTAATAGGTATTGGTACAAGTGCACTAGGCATGTCGCCAGGAATAGTTGCAGGTGCTATTATATCTGGAGCCTATTTTGGAGATAAAATGTCACCATTAAGCGATACAACAAATCTTGCTCCAGCAATGGCTGGAACCGATTTATTTACACATATAAAATATATGGCGTTTACAACTGTGCCTACATTAATAATAACCTTAATTGCATTTACTATTATTAGTTTAACAATTGAAACCAACGGAACAACAGATGTTAGCGGATTTTTAAATACAATAAAATCTACATTCAATATAACACCATATCTATTTATTGTTCCATTGGCAGTAATAGCTCTTATACTATTAAAAACTAAACCACTTGTTGCATTAGGAAGTGGAGTTGTATTAGCTGCAATTTTTGCTTTTATTTTTCAACCTGAAATATTGGATAGTATTTCAAAATCAAAATCATCTGCAATAATAAATTCAATATTTACAGATACTCAAATAATAACAGATAATGAAAAATTGAATGATTTATTCAGTTCTGGCGGAATGAAAGGGATGCTATGGACTATCTTTTTAATTTGCTGTGCAATGGTTTTTGGTGGTATTATGGATGCAATTGGAGCACTAGCAAAAATCACAAAATCCTTATTGTCTTTTGCAAGTAGTGTTTTCGGATTATTTGCAAGTACTGTAGTAAGCTGCTTAGGTTTAAATGCTATTGCTTCAGATCAATACTTGGCAATTGTTATTCCTGGTAAAATGTTTAAAAAAGCGTATGAAGATAAAGAGTTAGCACCAGAAAATTTAAGTCGAACACTCGAAGATTCAGGAACGGTTACTTCAGTATTAATTCCTTGGAACACTTGTGGTGCCTACCAAGCTGGAGTTTTAGGAGTACATACTGGTGATTATTTCATGTATGCTATTTTTAACTGGTTAAGCCCAATTACAACATTAATTTACGCTGCCTTCAGAATAAAAATTAGAATGTTAGCTTCAAAAGTCAAATAGTAAAAAACTATAATTAAAAAACATATCTATTCATAAAATCTATAGTGTAATATGAAATAAAAATTTCATAATGCTATAGATTTTTTTATGTGTTTTATATTTGCACCACATAAAATTATTAATCTTAAAAATATTTAAAACACATGGCATTTGTAGGAAAAAAATTTCCAGATTTAAGCGTAAACGCAATGAACGAAATGGGAGACACATTCAAACTAAACGTTCTTGAAGAAGCTAAAAACAATAACAAAAAAGTACTTTTATTTTGGTACCCAAAAGATTTTACTTTTGTGTGTCCAACAGAATTGCATGCCTTTCAATCAGCTTTAGCTGAATTTGAAAAAAGAAACACAATGGTAATTGGAGCATCATGTGATACTGCCGAAGTTCACTTCGCATGGTTAAATACTCCAAAAAATAATGGAGGAATTGAAGGTGTTACTTACCCAATTATAGCAGACTCTAACAGAAACCTTGCTTCTACTCTAGGTATTTTAGATATCACAAATGAAACTTATAACGAAGAATCTGGTGTTGTAACTGTTGAAGGTGACAACGTAACTTACAGAGCTACTTACATTATAGATGAAGAAGGAACTGTTGTTCATGAAAGTATTAACCATATGCCATTAGGAAGAAACGTAAACGAATTTTTACGTTTAATTGATGCATACACTCACGTACAACAAAAAGGTGAAGTATGTCCTGCAAACTGGGAAGAAGGTAAAGATGCAATGCAAGCTAACGCTAAAGGTACTGCAGAGTATTTAAAAGCACACTTAAACTAAATAATATGATTAAGGAATTAGAACAGGACAACTTAACACAATTAGTATCTGAAAATGATACTGTTGTAGTTCAGTATTCTGCTAGCTGGTGTGGTAATTGTAGAATAATGAAGCCTAAATTTAAAAAGCTTGCCACTGAAAATGAAAGCATGACTTTTGTAATGGCTGATGCTGAAAAATTTCCTGAATCAAGAAAATTAGCTACAGTTGACAACCTTCCAACGTTTGCTGTTTTTAAAAATGGTGTTTTTGTAAATCAAGTTCAAACAAACAAGTTTGAAGCTTTAAAAGATTTGATTGATGAAGTTACCAGTAATTAAGCATTTGACTCAATTTATTGAAGAAAACGATGAAGATTTTGTAGTTGAAACTATTGAAACTTTAGAAAATCTTACTGAATTACCTTCTTTAAAAGACGAAGAGCTAGATGTTATTGGAGAACTAATCTCTAATATGTATGGCGCTTTGGAAGTTAATAAAATGATTAAAGAAGGAACTCCAAAAAAAGAAGCATTAAATGCATTTATGTCTCGAGTACTTGGAGCTATTGATAAATAAATTATAGTTCTATTAAAACAAAAAAGCCACTTCAATTGAAGTGGCTTTTTTAATACTAAAATTTATTACGCTAAATCAAATCTATCAAGATTCATCACTTTAGTCCAAGCAGCAATAAAATCTTTCACAAATTTCTCTTTAGAATCTTTACAAGCATATACTTCAGCAATTGCACGAAGCTCAGAGTTTGAACCAAAAATTAAATCAGCACGAGTACCTGTCCATTTTACATTTCCAGTTTTACGATCGCTACCAACAAAAACATTTTGTGAATCTGAAGTAGCTTTCCAAGATGTGCTTAAATCAAGTACATTAACAAAGAAATCATTTGTTAAAGTTTGTTCTTGCTTAGTAAATACACCATGTTTTGAATGATCATAATTAGCTCCAAGCACTCTTAAACCACCAACTAACACAGTCATCTCTGGTGCTGTAAGCGTTAATAATTGTGCTCTATCAACTAACATTTCTTCAGCTGAAGCAGTATGTTTTGGTCCATAATAATTTCGGAAGCCATCTGCTTTTGGTTCTAATGCCGCAAACGATTCAACATCTGTTTGCTCTAAAGACGCATCTGCTCTTCCAGGTGCAAAAGGTACAGTAATGTTATGTCCTGCATTTTTTGCAGCTTTTTCTATTGCAGCACTTCCTCCTAAAACTATTAAATCTGCTATTGAAACTTTTTTGCTTCCTGAATTTGAGTTAAACTCTTTCTTAATGGTTTCAAATACCTCTAATACTTTAGCTAATTGAGCAGGATTGTTTACTTCCCAATATTTTTGTGGTGCCAATCTAATACGTCCTCCATTAGCTCCACCTCTTTTATCAGAACCTCTATATGTTGAAGCTGAAGCCCAAGCAGTAGATACTAACTCAGAGACAGATAATCCAGAATTAAGGATTTTAGCCTTTAAATCTGATATGTCTTTGTCGTTAACAAGCTCATGAGTGACTTTCGGAATTGGGTCTTGCCAAATCAATTCTTCTTTAGGAACTTCAGAACCCAAGTAAAGCGATGTTGGTCCCATATCACGATGCGTTAATTTAAACCAAGCTCTGGCAAATGCATCAGCAAACTCTTTTGGATTTTCATGAAAATGCTTAGAAATTGGCGCATATATTGGGTCCATTTTTAGAGCCATATCTGCTGTCGTCATCATTAATGCTTGAGTTTTTGAAGCATCACCAGCTGCTGGTGCTTTTTTTGCATTTGATGCAGCTGTAGGCGTCCATTGATGCGCACCTGCAGGACTTTTAGTTAATTCCCATTCGTATCCTAACAATACATTAAAATAATCGTTATCCCATTGTGTTGGGTTTGGCGTCCAGGCACCTTCAATACCACTAGTTATGGCATCATCTAAAACACCAGATTTATAAGTATTTTTCCAACCCATACTCATTTCTTCAATTGGCGCTCCAGCAGGTTCTCTACCAACATATTTGTTTGGATCTGCTGCACCATGGGCTTTTCCAAATGTATGTCCACCAGCAACAAGTGCTACAGTTTCATAATCATTCATTGCCATACGAGCAAATGTCTCTCTAATATCTATAGCAGATTTTAATGGGTCTGGATTACCATTTGGACCTTCTGGATTAACATAAATTAATCCCATTTGTACAGCTCCTAATGGGTTTTCTAATTCTCTATCTCCTGTATAACGTTTATCTCCTAACCATTCCGTTTCATTTCCCCAGTAAATATCTTCTTCAGGCTCCCAAATATCTTCACGACCTCCAGCAAATCCGAAAGTTGGTAATCCCATAGACTCAATTGCGCAATTACCAGCTAGTATCATTAAATCTGCCCAAGATAATTTGTTACCATATTTTTGTTTAATTGGCCACAACAATAATCGTGCTTTATCTAAATTTCCATTATCTGGCCAACTATTTAAAGGCGCAAAACGTTGACTTCCAGAGCCACTTCCTCCTCTTCCATCTGCAATACGATAAGTACCTGCACTGTGCCATGCCATACGAATAAAAAATGGCCCATAATGACCATAATCTGCAGGCCACCAATCTTGTGAGTCTGTCATTAAATCGTAAAGATCTTTTTTAACCGCTTTTAAGTCTAGTTTTTTAAACTCTTTAGCATAATTAAAACCTTTATCCATTGGATTAGATTTAGATGTGTTTTGGCGAAGTATATTCAGCTTTAATTGATTTGGCCACCAATCTCTGTTAGAAGTTCCTCCTCCAGCACTTTGTTTTACTGCTCCACTAGAAAAAGGACATTTACTTTCACCATTAATATTGTAAGGTGATTTACTTGAATGATTGTTATTTTCCATTATTTTGAGTTTTATAAGATTCTGTATTCTATAAAGTTAAAAATTACTAATCAAAAAAACTGCATTATTTAATTTTTATAAATTATACTTTGATTGATATAATCTATTAAAACAAAATTTTTAATAGCATAAATAAATAAAAAAGCCCTTGCAAATTAATGCAAAGACTTTTTTTCAATCAACCTAAAAACTCCACTAAATTATGATTTTGGCAAAAGCACTGTGTCAATTACATGAATAACACCATTTGATTGGTTTACATCTGCAATGGTTACTTTAGCTGAATTACCATTCTCGTCTGTTATATAAATATCTTTGCCTTTCATCCAAGCTGTTAATGTACCACCAGAAACTGTTGTGATTGTAGCTTTCCCTTTTCCTTCTTTAATTAGTTTAGCAACATCTTTTGCATTCCATTTTCCAGATACAACATGGTATTTTAATATGGTTTGTAAAGTTGCTTTGTTATCTGCCATAACTAATGTTTCTACTGTTCCTTTTGGTAATTTATCAAAAGCATTATTAGTTGGTGCAAATACTGTAAAAGGACCTTCACTCATTAGTACATCTACCAAATCTGCTGCTTTTACTGCTGCAACTAAAGTTGTATGATCTTTAGAATTAACCGCATTTTCTACAATATTTTTTGATGGATACATAGCTGCTCCTCCAACCATTTTTGTGTCTTCTTTCATCATCTTATCTTGTGAAAAAAGATTTTGCCCAATAAACATTGAACCTACTAAAAATGCAATACTGAATAATTTTGTTGTTTTCATAGTTTTAATTTTTAATTGAATATTATTTTCGAATTCACACTACATACGACAATACCATAACTTGGGTTTTAATAAAGCATGATTTTTATTACAATTAACTCTTTGTTAAGTGTATAAGCGTATTTTTTTCGTATATTAATAACAGAAACTTATACTATTAACTTATGTTAGACAGCAATTATATTAAAGTGTTTTCTGGTAGTTTTATAATCGTTCAACTGGTTGTTGATCGATTGGAAAGTGCTGGAATAAATGGTATTGTAAAAGATGAAACAGAATCTGGGAGATTAGCTGGATTTGCCTCAACAACAGCTGGATTTCAAGAACTTTATGTAAACAAGGATGAGTTAGATTATGCTATTCCTATTATTGAGTCTGTTAAAGAAGAATTAGAAGCATAAAAAAAGGTCTTGATTTCTCAAGACCTTTTTTATTATGCTGTAACAGCATACATTTTATCGCGTTGCTCTTTTATTTTCTTATCGTCCATATATTCATCAAAAGTCATATATCTGTCAATAACACCATTAGGAGTTAATTCTATAACTCTATTAGCAACAGTTTGAGCAAATTCGTGGTCATGTGTAGTAAACATTACTGTACCTTTAAAATTCTTTAATGAATTATTAAATGCAGTAATACTCTCAAGATCTAAATGATTTGTAGGTTCATCTAACATTAACACATTAGCTCTCATCATCATCATACGACTCAACATACAACGTACTTTTTCTCCTCCAGAAAGCACATCAGATGTTTTTAAAGCTTCTTCTCCACTAAAAATCATTTTTCCAAGAAACCCTCTAATATAAACTTCTTCTCTTTCTTCTTCAGTTGTAGCCCATTGACGCAACCAATCTACCAAAGTTAATTTGTTATTGAAAAAACTGCTATTATCTAAAGGTAAATAAGATTGAGTTGTAGTAATTCCCCAATTGTAAGTTCCTGCATCAGCTTTTATGTTACCATTAATTATCTGATAAAATGCTGTTGTTGCTCTCGAGTCTCTAGAATACACAACTACCTTATCTCCTTTAGCTAAATTAATATCTATATTTTGAAATAATATATCTCCTTCTGTAGATGCTGCTAATCCTTCAACATGAAAAATTTGATCACCTGCTTCTCTATCACGCTCAAAAATAATAGCTGGATAACGTCTGCTTGATGGTTTTATATCAGAAATATTAAGTTTTTCAATCATTTTCTTTCTACTTGTTGCTTGTTTTGACTTTGCAACGTTTGCAGAAAATCGTCTGATAAATTCTTCTAATTCTTTTTTCTTTTCTTCAGCTTTCTTGTTTTGTTGTGCACGCTGTCTTGCTGCTAATTGCGAAGATTCATACCAAAACGTATAATTACCTGAGTAATGATTGATTTTTCCAAAATCGATATCTGAAATATGAGTGCATACAGAATCTAAAAAGTGCCTGTCGTGAGACACAACAATAACACAATTGTCATAGTTTGCCAAAAAGTTTTCTAACCAACTAATCGTTTCATAATCCAAGTCGTTGGTTGGCTCATCCATAATTAATACGTCTGGATTTCCAAAAAGTGCTTGAGCTAATAACACTCGTACTTTCTGCTTACCATCTAAATCTTTCATTAAAGTATAGTGAAACTCTTCTTTTATACCTAAATTAGATAACATTGCAGCTGCATCACTATCTGCATTCCAACCATTCATTTCTTCAAATTGTACTTGAAGTTCTCCTATTTTTTCTGCATTTTCGTCAGTATAATCAGCATAAAGCGCATCTATTTGAGCTTTCAAATCAAATAAAGGCTTGTTACCCATAATTATGGTTTCTAAAACTGTATGCTCATCATAAAGGTTGTGATTTTGTTCTAAAACCGACATACGTTTTCCTGGCTCTAAATGAATATGTCCAGATGTAGGATCCATTTTTCGTGCTAAAATCTTTAAAAAAGTAGATTTTCCTGCTCCATTGGCACCAATAATACCATAGCAATTACCTTGATTGAACGTTGTATTAACTTCATCAAATAGTATGCGTTTACCAAATTGAACTGAAAGATTAGAAACTGATAACATAATGTGTCTTTAAATTTTTTGCAAAAGTAGTTAAAATGCTTCATACATTAAGCACAAATAAACATTTAACAGCGCATTAACAACTGTATATGCTTACAAACTCTATTTTTGTTAAGAATTGAAAATATTAGCCTACATCAGTTATATGAAGTATTACATCATTATTTTATTTGTATCAATAAGTTTATTTAGTTGCAAAAATAAAAGTATTGACAAAGGTGAATATGCTTATTTTGGTGGTGAAATTATTAATCCTACCAACGACTATGTATTGCTATTTAACTCTGAAGATGAGTCAGATACACTTTATCTAGACCATGACAATCGATTCCTTCATAAAATTACAAACTTTAAACCTGGACTGTATACTTTTTCTCATGGAGGAGAATTTCAATGGGTTTTAATAGAACCAAAAGACAGCTTATTATTACGATTAAACACAATTGATTTTGATGAATCTTTAGTTTTTACTGGTAATGGTGCAAGAAAAAACAATTATTTGATTAAGACATTTTTAGAAAATGAAGACGATAATCAAAAATTTATGCACTTATGCCAAATGGAACCTGAAAAATTTGAGCGTGTTTTAGATTCTATTAGAAAATTAAAACTTAATGAACTGAGCGAGTTTTTAGAAGAAAAAGAATACTCCGATTTATTTAAGACGATTGCAAAAACGAGCATAAATTATAATTATTATGCCAATAAAGAGATGTATCCTTTTGGTTATTATGGTTATAGCAACTTAATACATCATAAAGATTTACCTACAGATTTTTATAATTTTAGAAAAGAAGTAGATTACAATCTTGAAGACTTAAGCGATTATTATACATATAATAAATTTCTGTTTTCTCACTTTAATAATATTGCATTACAAGAATATTACAAAACTGCAACCCATAATGTAGTTTTTGATAACAAATCTGTTGTTTATAATTTAGAAAAGTTAGAGTTAATGGATAGTTTAATTACTAGTAGCTTAATAAAAAACAATCTATTAAAATATACAACTCGAGATTTTATAACTGTAAGTCAAGATAGTTTAGAAACTCAAGAAATGTTAAGTTCGTTTATTAAAAAGAGTACAAGCGAAAAAGATAAAGCTTATATAAATGAATTAGCATTTTCATTAAAAAACCTAAAGCGTGGTAAACAGCTTCCTAATGTAGCTTTAATAGATTATAATGATATTGAAGTTAGTATAGACACTTTAATAAAACGACCAACAGTAATATATTTCTGGTCTACTAGTTTACCTCTTTTATTAAGAAATAGTCATTATAAAGTAAGTCAGTTAAAAGCTAAATACCCAAATATTGATTTTATAGGAATAAATATAAATGATGATGATAAATCGCATTGGAAAAGTACATTAACACTTTATAAATTTCCTATTACTAATGAATATCAGTTTAAAGATCCTAATGAAGCCTTAAACGCTTTAGCAATTAGCTCAGTAAACAAATCTATTTTAATTGATAAAGACTCTAAAATTATAAACTCTAACGTTCTGCTTTTTAGTTCAGAATTTGAAGAACAGCTAGAGCATTTAACTCATAAAAAACATTAACAAAAAAGGCAACTCAAATGAGTTGCCTTTTTTATCTACTAAGGAAATTTAGTTTCCTTTTTTATAATCTTCTAAAAACTTTGCTAAACCAATATCAGTTAGTGGGTGATTTAATAATCCTGTAATAGAACTTAAAGGTCCAGTCATAACATCGGCTCCTAGTTTAGCACAATCAATAACATGCATTGTATGACGCACAGAAGCTGCTAAAATTTCGGTATCAAAACCATAGTTATCGTAAATCATTCTAATTTCAGCAATAAGGTTTAAACCATCTGTAGAGATATCATCTAAACGACCTATAAAAGGTGACACATAAGTTGCACCTGCTTTAGCAGCCAATAATGCTTGTCCTGGAGAAAACACCAACGTTACATTAGTTTTTACGCCTTTATCAGAAAAATACTTACATGCTTTAATTCCGTCTTTAATCATCGGAAGTTTCACAACTATTTGTTCGTGCAAATCAGCAAGAGCTTCACCTTCTCTAATCATACCTTCGTAGTCAGTAGCAATAACTTCGGCACTAACATCTCCATCTACAATATTGCAAATATCAACATAGTGTTTCATTATATTATTAACTCCAGTAATACCTTCTTTTGCCATTAGCGATGGGTTTGTTGTTACACCATCTAAAATACCTAACTCTTGTGCCTCTTTAATTTGAGCTAAATTTGCAGTATCAATAAAAAATTTCATCTATTTAATTTATTTGTTGTGTTATAAAGTTTTGCAAATTTACAATTAATCAAAAACTTTAAAGTTGTATTTTGGTTAAAACATATTAACAAATTATTCAGAAACAAACACTACAACTTATAATGCTTCATTAGCATTTTTTCATACACTTTATCTGGTAGTATTCGTTTTAAAACAATAGAAAATTTCTGCATAAACTCGCCTACTTTATAATGAATTTTAGGGTTTGGCGTATTTATAACATTAAAAATTGCTTTAGCCATTAGCTGAGGGTCTTTACCAGCATCAACATGCTCATCCATCATTTTTAAAGTGTTTCCGTAAGGTGTTTTATAAGGCGAATCGTCTTTTACTGGTGCATGATAACGACCTGCAGCAATATTGGTTGCAAAATCACCAGGAGCAACATTAGTCATTAGTATATTAAAGTCTTTAATCTCCATTCTAAAGGCTTCTGTTACTAGCTCTAAAGCACCTTTACTCGCACTATAAATTCCTCTATAAGGCAATCCCATATAACCAGCTATAGATGTAATGTTAATAATAAGCCCAGAATTTTGAACTCGCATTTGTGGCAAAACAGCTTTGATGACGTTTATTGGTCCAAAAAAATTGGTTTCGAAATTGCGTTTTATTTCTGCTTCAGGAATTTCTTCAATTGGTCCTGTTATACCTGCTCCTGCATTATTTACAACAACATCTAAGCGACCTGTTTCTTTAATAATAGCTTGAATTGCATTTTGTATTGATGTGGTATCAGAAACATCTAATTGCACTAATTTAAATTTGCTATCAGTATATTTTTCTGGTGTTCTACTAGTTCCGTAAACAGTAAATCCTTTTTCAGTTAAAAACTCACCTATTGATTTTCCAATTCCAGAAGATCCACCTGTAATTAATACAACTTTAGACATAAATACTTAAAAATTTTATGAGATAAAAATACAATAATAATAGGAAAGTATTGGGTACAAAAAAAGGCAAGCTACCTACATCACACCGCTACGACCATTTACCTTTGCTTCGTTCCCGACCTGGAGGATTCAACAGGAGCTGGTTGTGTAGGACTTGCCGAGTGCAAAGATACAATCTTTTAATAGTTGTGCAATGATTTTTTAAACTGAATTTAATTAAATAACTTGCTCAAAAAATTACAGTTCTCATGTCGTCAATTAAACTTTTTATAATCACCTTATTATCAGTTTTTTTATTGAATTGTGGTGACACTTCAGGTTCAAAAAAAAATAATTTTTCTATAGAAACCAATGTAAAAAACAATACTATTGCTTTAGGTGAAACTCTAAATTTAACACTTAAAAATTCTAAAAACCTTACTATAAACTCTGTTACTTATAAATTAAGTGATCGTATTGTTAATCCATCTTCAGTTCTTGAAAACATAAATCTTGGCAAGCAAATAGTTACTGCAGTAGTAAAATATGATGACACTTCAGAAGAAATCACTTCAACCATTACTGTTCTTAATAATGAAGCCCCTAAAATTTATGATTATAAAATTATAAACGAATATCCACATGATATCACCTCATACACACAAGGTTTAGAGTTTCATAATGGTATATTATACGAAAGTACTGGACAGTATGGAGAATCTAAATTAAGAAAGCTAGATTACAAATCGGCTGAAGTTCTAAAAAACGTAAATCTCGCGAATCAGTATTTTGGTGAAGGTTTAACCATTTTAAAGAATAACATTTACCAACTTACATGGCAAGAGCAGATTGGCTTTGTTTATAATGTTGAAACGTTTGAAAAAACAAGCAGTTTTAAATATGGAAAAAGCAAAGAAGGTTGGGGACTCTGCAACGATGGAAAAGCAATTTATAAATCTGACGGAACAGAGGATATATGGACATTAAATGCTACAACTCTAGCAGAGGAAAGTTATATACAAGTGTATACAAACAACGGAAAAATACCAAGCCTTAATGAGTTAGAGTGGATAAATGGCAAAATTTATGCTAACATTTACCAACGCAATGGTGTTGTTATCGTAAATCCAGAAAATGGTGCTGTTGAGGGTGTTTTGGATTTTTCTGCTTTAAAAGAAAAAGTAAAACAACATCCTGGTTTAGATGTATTAAATGGCATTGCTTACAACCCAGAAACCAAAACTATTTTTGTTACTGGAAAGCGTTGGGACAAATTGTTTGAGGTTGAAGTTTTTATAAAGTAGCGTTTACTCACTCAAAGGCCACATTCACTCATTCTATATTTTAAATTTAACTTTTCTGATGGTTATTTACACTATGAGAAAAGTAATCAACATTAGTATTCCTGAACCTTGCCACGAAAGTTGGGAGAAGATGACGCCTCAAGGCAAAGATCGTCATTGTGCAGTTTGTGATAAAACAGTAATAGATTTTACAAAAACTAACGACGAACAAATTATTACCACTTTTGAGCAAAAAGGCAATTTATGTGGACGCTTTAAATCTACTCAACTCAACAGAGATATAGTTTTAAGCCGTAAAGAGAGAAATAGCTATTTAAGTTTAGTTGCATCTGGTCTATTTGCTTTTTTAAGCATTGGAACTCAAGACGCGCAAGCGCAAGGCAAAACTAAAATAGTACAAACCGATACGACATCTTATAATAAAGTAAAAGGAAAAATAGCAACTTCTGTTTTACAAGAGAGAGTAGTTAGCGGAACAGTAACTAGTACTGAAGATGGTTTGCCCTTACCAGGAGTTAGCATCGTTATAAAAGGCTCAACAAGTGGTGTTCAAACAGATTTTGATGGTAATTTTTCAATAAAGGTTAAGCATAATAGTATTTTGGAATTTAATTATATTGGTTATAAACCCTACGAAATAAAAGTATCTAATCTTATTAGCTATAATATAAAATTAAGCCTTGAAGAAGATTATATGGGAGAGATAGTTGTTATAGCTGGCTATTCAAATTATTCTGAAAATAGTTATGTGTGCTCTCCTGAAGAGTTGGAACAAAAGAGAATAAACAAAGAGCGAAACGAAAACAGATTAGCTTTTTATAGCCGAAAACATAAAGAAGAAAAAGAAGCACGAAAATTAAAAAGACAACTACTAAAAAATGGAGAAATAAAACGTACAGATATAGGTAGTATTTTATACAAATTGACAAATGTTTTTAGAAGCAAATAATAAATTCTATATTTAGTTATTAAAATTTTAAATATGTTTAAATTCTTATATATCGCTTTATTCCTCATAGCTTTGTCTCTTAATGCTCAAGAAAAAAAGACTTATTATTTTGATAATGAATCTAATCAAATAACAAAGAAAGAATTCATAAAATCTTTGAATAATAGAGATTATTTGTTTCAAACTTTTGAAATTGATACTGCATTTATTAGTGTAAGATTCAAAAGAAAAAATACTGGACAATTAAATGAAAATGAATTTAATACTCTAAAAACATCTCTCAACGATATAACTAAAAAAGAATTGAATGATGAAAAATTTATATTAATTCATTATTATCCAGGAGCAACACCTTGCTTAAAATCTATTTACCCCTCTCTGTGGAATAATGATGATTCAGGCTATTTAAATCAATTAAACAACATAACATCTATTAATGTGTATTTTGTATTCAGAAATGATGATACGCTAGATGACAGTTATACAAACAAGTTTGTATGGCTTAAAGACAAAAAGCAAACCATTGAAAAGCAATTTTTTAAATACATATTTCCATGTGGTAGTTTTGTGGTTATTTCTGATACTGGTGAATATATTTCTTATTATGGTGAATATGGAAAACATTCGGTTTTAGATTTTACCAAAGAGTTAAGCAAAAAAACTAAAAAGAGAAAGAAAAATTAATGCAAACCTTCGAAAAAAACATTACAGTAACCGCAGACGATTTAGACCAACTAAACCATGTTAATAATGTGCGTTATGTACAATGGGTTCAAGATATTGCTGCCGAACATTGGAATTCTAAAGTAACAAAACATATAAGTGACTCTTACTTTTGGGTATTACTAAAGCACACCATTGAATATAAAGGTGAAGCACATTTAAACGATGTGCTAACAGTAAAAACCTTTGTTGAAAAATCTGAAGGTGTTACCTCAATTCGTCACGTAGAAATAATTAATAAAAACACTAATAAGCTTTTAACAGCTTCTCAAACCACTTGGTGTCTTATATCTAAAGAAACAAAACGACCTTCGCGAGTTACTCCAGAAATAATAAATTTATTTAATTAAAATACTGTTCACATACTAATTCATTGATTCAAAAGTTATATTTTTAACCAATTATTGGCCATCAAAAATTAAACTTATACCAATGAAAAGAAGTTTATACTTTTTATTTACCATTTCAATTTTAGTGCTTTGGAGCTCTTGTCGAAAAGACTTTGAGTTTTCACCAAGTACTGGAGATCTTCAATTTTCAAAAGACACGGTCTATTTAGATACAGTATTTACAAATATTGGCTCAAGCACTTATAATCTAAAAGTTTATAACAGAAGTAATTCTGATATTGTTATTCCAACAATTCGATTATCACAAGGTCAAGCATCAAATTATCGTTTAAATGTAGATGGAATGCCAGGAAAAGAGTTTCAAAATATTGAACTTCTTGCAAAAGATAGCATGTATATTTTTATAGAAACCACTTTCGATATTCAAACAGTTGTTGCTGCTAATAATCAGTTTTTATATACTGATGCTATTGAGTTTGATAGTGGCTCCAACCTTCAAAAAGTTGAATTAGTAACACTTGTTAAAGATGCTGTTTTTATATATCCAAACAGAGATAGTGAAGGTGTAATAGAGACTTTAACTTTTGATGTTGATGGCGATGGTAATGATGACGAAACTTCTATACAAGGTCGATTTTTAACTGATAGCGAACTCACATTTACAAACGAAAAACCTTATGTTATTTATGGCTATGCAGCTGTTGATGAAGGAAAAACGTTAAATATTGATGCTGGAGCAAGAGTGCATTTTCATGCGAATTCTGGATTACTAATAACCAATAATGCATCATTAAAAGTAAATGGACAATTAAGTACAGACCAAGATATATTAGAAAATGAAGTTGTTTTTGAAGGTGATAGATTAGAACCTTTATTTGAAGACATTCCTGGGCAATGGGGAACCATATGGTTGTTTAGCGGAAGTATTGAAAATGAAATTCACTTTGCAACTATAAAAAATGCTACAGTTGGTTTGCTTGTTGAAAACAATCAAAATGCACCAATAGACAAGCTTACAATTACCAATTCTAAAATATTCAACTCAAGTAATTTCGGAATTTTAGGTAGAGCTACATCAATTACGGCAGAAAATGTAGTATTAAATAACGCTGGACAATCTTCGTTTGCTGGTACTTATGGCGGCAAATATAATTTTACACATTGTACTATTGCTAATTATTGGAATAATAGCTTTAGGCAATTTCCTGCACTTTTACTCAATAATTATATTGTTGATGAGAATGACACCACCTTTACAAACGATTTAGTTGAAGCTAATTTTAGCAACTGCATAATATACGGAAATGATAATCCTGAATTGATTTTAGATGAAGAAAGCGGAAGCGCTTTTAATTACTTTTTTAATAGTTGTTTAATCAGGTATCAAGTAAATAATAATCCAATTGATTTTACAGATTCATTACATTTTACAAATATTATACTAAATCAAGATCCAGACTTTTTAGATGAGTTTAATAATATGCTAATTATTGGTAATGCATCTGCTGCAAATGGACAGGGAAATGCATCTTTTGCAAGTCAGGTACCTTTAGATATTTTAAACGTAAATAGAACTGCATCTCCAGATTTAGGTGCTTATCAGCACATCACTTTTGAAGATTAAAATCATTATATTTATATCATCAAATAAATAATTTATGATTAATCTTATTTTTGAAATTGCCTGTATTTGTGCTGGAATTTTACTTGCTATAACTGCTTTAGACCGATTAGATGGTAAAAGCAACTTTTTTAACAATATTGCAGCTAAATTAAAACCATTTAATGCTGTAATTGGTTTTGCAACATTAATTATTGGTATAATTTATATTTTAAAAATTGAATGCATCATATTTGGAGTCGTTGGTATTGCTTGTGGCTTACTACTTTTACCTCAACAACTCACAAAAATTCCTGGTATTGGAAATTCACTACTTAAAGCTTCTAACTGGTTAATGCCATTTAAAGTAATTGTTGGAGACGCAGCTTTAATACTTGGAGTATTAGGATTATTTAATATGAATCCTTTTTGCTAATTATTGTAAAATAACCTTTTTGCTAAAAGATTTTGTTTTGGTTTTTATATCCAATAAATAAACACCTTTGGCATAATTGCTCAAATCTATTTGATTAAGATTAGCATCAATATTTAAAGTTTCTATTCTTCTTCCTAAGTAATCATAAACTAACACTTCGGTAGTTTCTAATACATCTGAAAAATATATAATCCCTGTCGATGGGTTTGGATAAATTTTTATGTTTCTGTAATCGTCTTCATTTAAAGACAATGTACTGGTTCCTTCAATAACTAAAAGCGTTTGATTAGGGCTAACATTATTATATATATCCTCTACTCCACTTAGCCATTTTACTTTAACATAGTCTATTGTTGTTGCATTACCAATTCCGAAAATTTCTGTCCCAGAGTTTTGAGATAAAAAACCTTCACCACATAATGTATATCTAAACATAGTTTTATTATTCGCATAAACTTCTATCCAAGAACCTATTCCATTTTTATTGCTTTGTACACCTTGCAGTTTAACCTTTAACCAATTATTTGTTCCGCCTGTATTTTGCCATAATGAGTGATTATCAGGCGCTTGATTAGCAACAATAAAATCTGTATAACCATCATTATCTATGTCGCCAATCGCATTAGAAAAACTAACATAGTTGTCATTTGCAAATCCAGCATTTGCTGGTATTGTATAAGTATAATTTGGCTGACACTCATAAAAGGCCGATGTTAATAAACCTATATTTGGATTGTCTATCATACCACTTACATACAAATCTAAATCTATATCATTATCTGCATCAAAAAAAATTGCGCCCCAACCAATACTATTAAAAACGGTTCCAGTACTAACTGCTTGATTTGTAAAAGTTCCATTTCCATTGTTTTTTAATAAAAAATTTCCTTCGGAAGTATTAGTAACATAAATATCAAGCCAACCATCATAATTATAATCATCAATGGTAGTAGACATTGCATTAGCTGTAATATTCGTTGCAGATGCTACGCTTACATCTGAAAACGTACCATTTCCATTATTCCGATATAAAATGTTTTTGTTAGGCAATCTATCATTTGATATATATATATCTTGATATCCATCTTTATCGTAATCAAAAAAAGATGCACAAAAAGATAAATGACCAACAGAACTTATGCCAGCTGAATTAGAAATATTAGTAAATGTACCGTTTCCATTATTACGATATAGTTGATTAGGAATCACATTTGAATCGTCTTTATTACACAGAAAAACATCTAAATAACCATCATTATCAATATCACCAAATGCTGCACCATAAGTTTTTAATGAACCTGTGTTAGGAAAACCTGCTGAAGCAGTTACATCTACAAAACTAAAACTCCCATTATTTTGATAAAGTTTATTGGCTCCATCTACTTTAGTGACAAATAAATCGTTGTCACCATCATTATCATAATCTACCCATAAAACTTGTTTAGAATGACCAGTGATTGTAAGATTAAAATTTTGTTCTACAAATGTTCCAGACACATTTTTATAAAACTTAACTGGCCTATCTGCCTTACATGCAGTAGTAATATCGTCCCAACCATCATTATCAAAATCAAAAAAGCTAACACCTCCAAGCTTTACATCATAATTCCAAGAATTAAATATCCCAAGCTGTATGGCTTTATCTTCAAAAAAGGATTGAGAAAAAACATACTGAGATACTAATAGTGTTATTAGTAAAATCTTTATGTTTTTTATAGTATTCATAATATCTGTTTAAGAAAACAAAGGTTTCCCCTTCATCATTTCATTTACCTTTTCTCCTATAGCTTCTAATTTAGCTTCATCTTGATAGTTATTAATAACTTCATCAATTAACCCAACAATAGCATCCATATCAACCTCTTTCAATCCTCTTGTTGTTATAGCAGGAGTTCCTACTCTAATTCCAGAAGTAACAAATGGAGATTTATCATCAAAAGGTACCATATTTTTATTTACCGTAATTTCCGCTTTAACTAAAGCTTGTTCAGCATCTTTACCTGTAATGTTTTTATTTCTTAAATCTATAAGCATCATATGATTATCTGTTCCATCAGAAATAATATGATATCCTCGATCTACAAATGCCTTAGCCATAGCATCAGCATTATGCTTTACTTGCAACATATAATGCATAAAATCGTCTGTTAAAGCTTCTCCGAAAGCAATTGCTTTAGCCGCAATAATATGTTCTAAAGGACCTCCTTGATTTCCAGGAAAAACTCCTGAATCTAGAAGTGACGACATCATTCTTGTCTCACCTTTTGGTGTTTTTAATCCGAAAGGATTTTCAAAATCTTCACCCATCATAATCATTCCTCCTCTTGGCCCACGCAATGTTTTGTGTGTTGTAGTTGTAACGATATGGCAATGCGGAATTGGATCATTTAAAATACCTTTTGCAATTAAACCAGCAGGATGCGAAATATCTGCCATTAAAATAGCTCCAACACTATCAGCTATTTGACGGAAAGCTTTAAAGTCCATATCACGAGAATATGCAGAAGCACCTGCAATAATTAGCTTTGGCTGTTCTTTTTTTGCTGTACTTTCTAATTGATTGTAATCTATACGACCTGTAGCTTTATCAACTCCATAAAATGAAGGATTATATAACTTACCAGAAAAATTAACAGGCGAGCCATGTGTTAAATGTCCTCCATGTGATAAATCAAAACCAAGAATTTTATCTCCAGGTTTTAAACACATCGAATATACTGCTGTATTTGCCTGACTTCCAGAATGTGGCTGCACATTAACATAAGATGCACCAAATAATGTTTTTGCTCTATCAATTGCAATTTGTTCAACTTCATCAACAACTTCACAACCACCATAATAACGTTTACCAGGATAACCTTCAGCATATTTGTTAGTTAAAACAGAACCTGCAGCTTCCATAACTTGCTCGCTAACAAAGTTTTCCGATGCAATTAGTTCTAGTCCATGTAGTTGTCTTTCTTTTTCAGCTTCAATTAATTCAAAAATTTGTTGGTCGCGTTGCATATAAATTTATTTAGTATATTTCTGTAAATCCCTAAAAATTGGGATGAATTGATTTTTAAGTTAAAAATTTATCAAAAATAACAAATACATTAGTTAAATTGACCAAAAAACATATATTTGATATAGAATTTAATAAACAACTAATTAACAATACAACTATGCCATTATCAGCAAATAATCCAGATAGAACTTCGTGGTTACACGTTGGAAAAAATTCGGATTTCCCAATACAAAATATTCCATTTGGTGTCTTTTTAACTCGAGATGACATTATTACTATAGGAACTAGAATTGGTGATACTGCAATTGATCTTGGTGCTTTGCATCAATTGGGTTATTTTGATGGAATTCCTTTAACAGAAGATATATTTCTTCAGGATACTTTAAATGATTTTATTGCAGATGGTAGAAAAACCTGGAGAGCTGTTAGAAATAGAATTGCTCAAATTTTTGATAGTAACAATACAGCTTTAAAAAACAACATTAAACATAAAGAAAGAGTTTGTTTTAGATTAGATGAAATTGAAATGCAATTACCAGTACAAATTGGTGATTACACAGATTTTTATTCAAGTATAGAGCATGCAACTAATGTAGGTACTATGTTTAGAGATCCTGATAATGCTTTATTACCAAATTGGTTACACATTCCAGTTGGTTATCATGGACGTAGTAGTTCTATTATTCCATCAGGAATTCCAGTACACAGACCTCAAGGACAAACATTACCAAATGGTGCGACAGACCCAGTTTTTGGACCTTCAAAGTTGATAGATTTTGAATTAGAAATGGCTTTTATAACTACAGATGCTAACGATTTAGGAGAACCTATTCCTGTTTCAGAAGCTGAAGAATACATCTTCGGATTAGTTTTATTTAATGATTGGTCTGCACGAGATATACAGAAATGGGAATATGTACCATTAGGACCATTTTTAGCTAAAAACTTTGCTTCATCGATGTCTCCTTGGATTGTTACTCTAGATGCATTAGAACCTTTTAAGGTAGAAAGTCCTAAACCAATAAAACCTGTATTACCATATTTACAGAGTAAAGGTAAAAAGAGTTATGATATTAATCTTGAAGTGGCAATTAGACCAAAAGATGCTAAAGAAACTATCGTTAGTAAATCTAACTTTAAATATATGTATTGGAACATGTCTCAACAATTAGCTCATCATACAGTTAATGGTTGCCCAGTAAACTCTGGAGATATGATGGGAAGCGGAACTATTTCAGGACCAACACCAGATTCATATGGCTCAATGCTAGAATTAACTTGGAGAGGAGAAAAACCAATTAAAATGAAAGATGGCACAGAGCGAAAGTTTATTAACGATTACGATACAGTAATAATGAGAGGTCATTGTGAAAAAGACGGAACTCGAATTGGGTTTGGTGAAGTCTCCACACAACTGTTACCAATTTATAATCCGAAAAAGAAAAAATAATTAATTATCTAATTATCAAAATATTAACCCTCAGCTTTTAAAATTGAGGGTTATTTTTTTGATTTGGCACACTAATTGGATTTTAAACTATAATTAAATTTTTAAAAACCAGAACTTATGAAAAAATTTCTACTCTTTACAGTCCTTCTTTCAGTATTGGTATCCTGTAGTGGAAGAAAACAAATTGAAAAAGCACTGCATTCTGGTAATTACAACCAAGCAATACAAGATGCTTTAAAAAAACTAGAAAACAACAAAGACAAAAAGCGTAAACAAGATTATGTTATGTTGTTAGAAGATGCTTACGCAAAAGCAAATGAGCGCGATTTGCTTAATATTAAGCACCTAAAAAAAGATGGTAACCCAGAGCATTACAAAACTATTTACGATTTGTATTTAAATTTAAATGCTCGTCAGGAAGCTGTAAAAGCTGTATTGCCTTTACAAATTAATGGTAGAGACATAAAAATTAAGCTAAACGATTATACAGATGCTATAGTTGAATCACGAGAAAAAGTATCAGACTATATGTACGATAAAGGGTTGGATTTATTAGAATCTGATGATAAATATACTATTAGACAAGCTTATGATGTATTTAAATATATAGAGCGAATAAACCCTAACTATGAAGACACAAGAAGTCTTTTACAAGAAGCACATGAGCGTGGTACTGAGTTTGTTATTGTTACTATAGAGAATCAGACAAATCAAATAATTCCACGTCGTTTGGAAGATGATTTATTAAATTTTGATACCTATGGATTAAATCAGTTTTGGATTGTATATCATGCAAACTCAAACCCACAAATAGATTATGATTATGCCATGCAATTGCAACTAAAGCGTATTAATATTTCGCCTGAAGAATTGCACGAAAAGCAATTATTAAGAGAAAAACAAATTGTTGATGGTTGGAAATATCAGTTGGACGATGCAGGAAATGTGATGAAAGATAGCTTAGGTAACGATATTAAAATCGATAATATAGTAAATGTAAGAGCTCGGTATTTTGAATTTAACCAATTTAAATCAACTCAGGTAATTGCAAATGTAGTTTATGTAGATCTAAAAACTAATCAGGTTTTAGATGCTTTTCCAATAGATAGTGAATTTGTGTTTGAAAACAGATTTGCAACAGTTAGAGGAGATGAACGTGCTTTAACCAATGAAGATTTAAACATAGTTAGAAATCGTCGAGTTCCATTCCCATCCAACGAACAAATGGTGTATGATACAGGCGAAGATTTAAAGATAAAACTCAAAAATATTATAACATCTTATCGAATGCGGAGAGGATAAAAAATAAAAACTCGCAAAGTAATTTGTGTGTTAACAACATAAAACTTACTTTTATGAATAACATTTAATAAAAAAACAAAAACATGGAAGGATATTGCGTAAAATGTAAGTCAAAAAAAGAGATGAAAGATGCTAAAGAAACTACAATGAAAAATGGTAGAAAAGCTATGAAAGGTAAATGCCCAACTTGTGGAACAGGAATGTTCAGAATAATGGGTAAAGCATAAGCAATCATTATCTTAAAAAAATTAAAAACTTCCAAAACAAATTTGGGAGTTTTTTTTATTCTAAAATATATCTAAGTTAAACAAACTTACTTAAATCTACCTCATTAATTGCTCCATGACTTGCATGTGTAACCACTACTCCATTTTTAATAATTAACAATTGAGGTGATTCATGTAGTACTTGAAACTTATAACCAGTTTCGTTAGACACCTCTCTGTAGTTTAACAAATCCAAATAATATAAATCTATATTAGCATCAATATCAAAAGCGTCTACAAACTGACTCATAACCATTCTACTAATTCCACAACGTGTAGAGTGCTTAAATATCGTTTGAGTTTTATCTTTCGATTTTTGTTCTATATCACTTAATTGATCTATACTAGTTAAAGCAATCCAAGGTAATACCTTCTCTTCTTTTGGCGTTGTATTGCTGTTAAATATCTTGTTTAAAAAACCCATAATTCGTATTTTATTTATTTAAGTCGCACAATCATTAAAATCTTACAATAAGACAAAAAGTCACTCTATTGCAGTGATTTAACGACATTTTGTCTTTAAAAATGTATTGGTAAGATAATTGACTTAACCTTTATGTAAAGAAAAAGAAATTGATTTCCTCTTACAAGGAAATAACGTAAATAAAATCATATGAATTTTAATAATTATACTATAAAATCGCAAGAAGCCATACAGCAAGCACAACAGCTTGCTCAAAGTTATGGTCATCAACAAATAGAAAACGAACACCTCTTTAAGGCTATTTCTGAAGTTGATGAAAACGTATTACCATTTATTCTTAAAAAACTAAATGTAAACGAATTAGTATTACAACAAGCATTAGATAAGCAACTAGAAAGTTTTTCAAAAGTGTCTGGTGGAGACATCATGCTCTCACGCGAAGCTGGCAAAACGCTAAACGAAGCTTCAATTATAGCAAAAAAAATGAACGATGATTATGTGTCTATTGAACATTTAATTCTTGCTGTATTAAAGTCTAATAGTAAAATTGCACAAATGTTAAAAGATCAAGGTGTAACTGAAAAAGATTTAAAAGCTAGTATTAATGAATTACGCAAAGGTGATAGAGTTACTTCACAAAATCAAGAAGAAACTTACAACTCACTTAATAAGTATGCAAAAAACCTAAACCAATTAGCAAAAGACGGAAAACTAGATCCTGTAATTGGTCGTGATGAAGAAATTCGTAGAATACTTCAAATTTTATCGCGTAGAACAAAAAACAACCCAATACTAGTTGGTGAGCCAGGTACAGGTAAAACTGCTATTGCTGAGGGTTTAGCGCATAGAATTGTTGATGGCGATGTCCCTGAAAATTTAGTTGATAAACAAATTTTCGCACTAGATATGGGAGCGTTAATCGCTGGAGCAAAATACAAAGGCGAGTTTGAAGAACGTTTAAAAGCAGTTATAAAAGAAGTTACCGAAAGTAATGGTGACATTGTACTCTTTATTGATGAAATTCATACACTTGTTGGAGCTGGTGGTGGACAAGGCGCAATGGATGCAGCAAATATTTTAAAACCTGCATTAGCTCGTGGCGAACTTCGTGCAATTGGTGCTACAACCTTAGATGAGTATCAAAAATATTTTGAAAAAGATAAAGCACTAGAGCGTCGTTTCCAAAAAGTAATGGTCAATGAACCAGATACCGAAAGTGCGATTTCTATACTTCGTGGAATTAAAGAAAAATACGAAACACATCATAAAGTTCGCATAAAAGACGAAGCTATCATTGGTGCTGTTGAACTTTCCGAGCGATATATAACCAATCGTTTTTTACCAGATAAAGCTATTGACTTAATGGATGAAGCAGCTTCTAAATTACGAATGGAAATCAATTCAAAACCTGAAGAATTAGACGTTTTGGATAGAAAAATTATGCAATTGGAAATAGAGATTGAGGCTATAAAAAGAGAAAAAGATGAAACAAAACTGAAATCGCTTCGTTCGGATTTAGCAAATTTAAAAGAAGAACGTAATGAGATTAATGCAAAGTGGAAAAGTGAGAAAGAAGTTGTAGATAATATTCAAACTGCAAAAGCAAATATTGAAGATTATAAACTTGAAGCAGAACGTGCTGAACGAGAAGGTGATTACGGCAAAGTAGCGGAGTTACGCTATGGGAAGATTAAAGAAGCGCAAGAGCATTTAGAAAAACTTCAAAAAGAGTTGCAAAAAAATCAAAATGAAAGCTCTTTAATAAAAGAAGAAGTAACTTATGAAGATATCGCTGAAGTAGTTGCAAAATGGACAGGAATACCTGTAACCAAAATGATACAAAGCGAACGTGAGAAGCTTTTAAAACTTGAAGATGAGTTGCACAAACGCGTAGTAGGTCAAGAAGAAGCTATTGCAGCTGTAAGTGATGCTGTAAGACGTTCTAGAGCAGGATTACAAAACCCACAAAAACCTATTGGTACATTTTTATTCTTAGGAACAACTGGCGTTGGTAAAACAGAGCTTGCTAAAGCGTTGGCAGAGTATTTATTTGATGATGAAAACGCAATGACCAGAATAGATATGAGTGAATACCAAGAACGACATGCAGTTAGCAGATTAGTTGGTGCACCTCCAGGATATGTTGGTTATGATGAAGGAGGTCAACTCACTGAAGCAGTTCGAAGAAAACCATATTCAGTTGTTTTATTAGATGAAATTGAAAAAGCTCATCCAGATACGTTTAATATTCTATTACAAGTACTAGACGAAGGTCGCTTAACCGATAATAAAGGTCGTGTTGCAGACTTTAAAAACACAATTATTATTATGACTTCTAATATGGGAAGCCAAATAATACAAGAGCGTTTTGAAGCTACTAAAAATATTGAGTCTGCAATTGAAGCTGCGAAAGTAGATGTCCTTGCACTATTAAAACAAAGTGTAAGACCAGAATTTTTAAACAGAATTGATGATACTATAATGTTTACACCTTTAAACCAAGCAAATATTACTGCTATTGTAGGCTTACAATTAAAAGGAGTAACCAAAATGTTAGCACAGCAAAACATTACATTCGATGCAACTAAAGAAGCAATTGAGTATTTAGCAAAAAAAGGCTATAATCCAGAATATGGAGCAAGGCCAGTAAAACGAGTAATACAAAAAGAAGTACTTAACGCCTTAAGTAAAGAAATACTATCAGGTAAAGTTACAACAGATAGTATAATATTACTTGATGAGTTTAATGATAACCTAGTGTTTAGAAACCAAAGTGATTTGGTGACTAAATAATTAGTGTAGTTGGTTAGTTAGTTTGAGGGCAGCGAGAGTCTTTTTAAGATAATCGCTGCTTTTTTTTGTAACATTTTTATAATATTACTCACCTATATAAAAACTAAAAACAAATTATGAGAAAATTACTTTACATTTTTGCTTTAAGTGTCACATCACTTTTTCAAATGCAAGCGCAAGAATTAGAAAAATCATTGCTTTGGGAAATTTCAGGTAGTGGTTTAGAAAAATCTTCATACTTATTTGGAACAATTCATATGACGTGCGACGCATCTTTAGATGATAATATCAAAATGGCATTAGACAATACATCGCTTTTGGTTTTAGAATTAGATATGGATGATCCCAAAATGCAAACGGAAATGATGAAAGGTATTTACATGAAAGATGGAAAAACCATAAAAGATCTGGTTAATGAAGAAGAATACCAGCTTTTAGAGGCATTTTTAAAAGAAGAAATTGGAATGCCAATAACTATGGTAGGAAATATCAAACCATTCTTTTTAACAGCTATGATGTACCCAAAACTGCTTAACTGTACTGTTCAATCATTTGAAAATGAGCTTATGAAAGTAGCACACGAACAAGAAGAAGAAGTTTTAGGTTTAGAAACTATTGAAGAGCAGCTAAATGTGTTTGAAGCTATTCCTTATGAAGATCAAGTAACAGATTTATTGCGTTCAGCTAAAGATAATATGGCTTACGATAAAGAAACATTTCAAAAAATGCTAGAATTATATGATGCTAAAGATTTAGAAGGACTTAACACAATGATGATGGAAGACAAAAACTTAAGCACAACTAAGCATAAAGATGTTATGTTAGACAATAGAAATAAAAACTGGATTGAAAAAATTGAAGGTTTCTCAAAAAAGCAAGCAACCTTTTTTGGTGTTGGAGCTGCCCATTTACCTGGAGATAATGGTGTAATTAATTTATTACGCAAAAAAGGATATACAGTAAAAGCTGTTTTATAAAAAATAATATTATATCACAAAAAGTTAAAAGCCTCTTAAAATGAGGCTTTTTTGGTGTTAAAAATCAAATAAAAACAATAAATGAGCGTTTTTTCATTAAATTAATGAGATATTAAAATTCTCACATTTAAGCAATTAAAAAAATAATGGTTTCTTTTCGATAAAATGCACCCCAAATAATTGCATTTCATTTTTTAAAACAAACCGTTTGTCGTATTTTTGATACATCTTAACCTACATTTATTATGAATATTAACGCATATATAGACCATACCCTATTAAAACCCACCACAACAGAAAGAGATATAATCGATTTATGTAATGAAGCAAAAAGATTTCAATTTTATTCTGTCTGTGTTAATAGTAGCTATATTCCTTTAGCTAAACAATTATTATCAAAATCATCAGTAAAAATTTGTTCTGTAGTTGGTTTTCCTCTTGGAGCAATGTCTACTGCATCTAAAGTTTTTGAAGCTCAAAAAGCTGTACATGATGGTGCTGACGAGATAGATATGGTGATTAATATAGGTTTCTTAAAAAGTAAAAACCACGTGGCTGTACTAAAAGATATTTCAGACGTTAAAATGGCTATTGGCAGAATACCTCTAAAAGTTATTTTAGAAATAAGTGAACTCTCTAAAAACGAAATTGTTAAAGCTTGTGAAATTTGCTTAGATGCCAAAGTCGATTTTATTAAAACCTCTACTGGTTTTTCTAAAAGTGGTGCAACTTTAACTGCTGTAAAAATTATAAAGAAAACAGTAAGAGACAGAGCTAAAATAAAAGCTTCAGGAGGCATTAAAGACCTAGAAACAGCTCAAAAATATATTGATGCTGGCGTAAGCCGAATAGGCACTTCATCTGGTGTAGCTATAGTAACTAATAAAACATCTGTTGCTAAATATTAATTTTTATCTTTATGATATATTAATTTATTAGCATGAGTGTACATATTAATGCCAAAAAAGGCGATATCGCTGAAACTATTTTACTTCCTGGCGACCCTTTAAGAGCCAAATGGATAGCAGAAACATTTTTTGAGAACCCAGTTTGTTTTAACGAAGTTAGAGGCATGTATGGCTATACAGGCACTTATAATGGCAAACAAATTTCAGCTATGGGAACAGGAATGGGAGTTCCTAGTATTTCAATTTATGCTCATGAGTTAATCACCGAATTTGGAGTAAAAAACCTTATAAGAGTTGGTAGTTCTGGTTCTTACCAAAGCCATGTAAAAGTTAGAGATATTGTGCTTGCTATGGCTGCTTCTTCAACTTCTGGTGTTAACGAATTACGCTTTGGAGGAGCTGACTTCGCCCCTACTGCAGACTTCAATTTATTTTTAAGAGCTGTTGAAATAGCAAAATCTAAAAAAATTGAACTTAAAGGAGGAAATGTACTAACAAGCGACGAGTTTTATGCTGATGAGTTTGAATCTTACAAAAAATGGAGCAAATTTGGTGTGCTTTGCGTAGAAATGGAAACTGCAGGATTATATACTGTGGCAGCAAAACATAATGTAAGTGCTTTAAGCATCCTTACCATTTCAGACTCTTTGGTAACTGGCGAGCGCACTACGAGTAAAGAACGTGAGACCACTTTTAAAGATATGATAAGAATAGCTCTAGAATTAGCTTAGACTATATGATAAACATCTCTGATTTAATTCAACTGCAAAATATAGAGATAAAGCATCAACCTGAACTAAAATTGTTGATGAAACGTATTTATCCTCCTGCATATAAATCATTTTGGAACAATGAAGACTGCAGTTGGTACCTCAATAAAATGTATGATATAGAGAATTTTTCACTTGAGTTATCTGAACAAAACAGCCATTATTATTTTATCATATACAATTCAAAAAAAGTTGGCATTTTAAGATTGCAACATGATAAACCTTTAGTAGACTTTCCTGATAAAAAAGCCACTTATTTACATCGAATATATCTAGGCGAAGAAGCTCAAGGCAAAGGTGTTGCTAAACAGATAATGGATTGGACAGAATCTAGAGCAAAACTAAAAGGTAGTGAACTTATTTGGCTTAAAGCTATGGATACACAATTGCAAGCACTACGCTTTTATGAAAAACATGGATTTTCTATTAGCAATACAACTGTTTTAGATTTTGAGCTCATACACAAACACTTAAGAGGAATGAATATTTTATATAAATTTCTAGACGATAAATAATTCTGTATATTTATTTTTTTAATTATCAATCAAAATGAAGCACTTACAAATACTCGCCATTGCATTACTCTTTGTTTTTAATGTAAATGCACAAGAAAAAGCTAAAAACAATAGTGAAACTACAGTAACGACATATTATTTTATTCGTCATGCAGAAAAAGACAGGACAGATAAAACCGATAGAGATCCACACTTAATAGACATTGGATTAGAGAGAGCTGAACAATGGAATGCTATTCTAGCAAATATTAAGTTTGATGCTGTTTACTCTACTAACTACAACAGAACAAAAGAAACTGCCCAACCAACTGCTACAAAAAATAATCTTGAGATAACACTTTACGATCCAAGAGGTATAGATAATGCTGAAGGATTTTTAAATGATACTAAAGGAAAAACGGTTCTTGTAGTTGGACATAGTAATACTACTCCAGCCTTTGTAAATGCTGTTATTAAGCAAAAAAAATATCAAGATATCGATGACAATAATAATGGTAATATATACATTGTTACAATTATTGATGGTAAAATTTCTGATACTGTTTTAACTATTAATTGACAGTTACTTCTTTAAGCTCAATTTTAGATAATAATTCAAGCTTATTATCAATAAACTGCTTGTCTAACTCTTCAAGTTTTGAAGTATTATCTTTTGGTTTGTAATTGTTATAATCTACAAATCTAATGCCTTTAACATAGCGTTCATTATAGGCTTCTCTAAATCGTAATCCTTTACCATCATCTTCATTATAAGAATAGGCTAGATAATCAACTTTACTTGTTACTGTATTAACCCAATACATAAAAACATCTTCAAAATCTTCTCCTCCACCTTCTTCATTAAATGTGACTTTTATTTTATGATACGACTTGCCTTTTATATCAACCTCATTAACATAAGCTTTATTCACGGCTTTCCCATCCAAACCATAAGGTAAAACAGCAAAATAATGCACAGAATTTACTGATGCAGAATATTTTGTAGCCATTGAATCTGGAAGATTTACAAAACTTTCATTAACATACCTATCTAAACCATTATTGTTCAAAACATCTCTGATTTCACCTATTGAGTCTAAAAAAACACGCTCTAACTTAAATTTTCCACCTAGTCGTGTTGCCTTATAATTAATACCTCTAAAGTTAAATTCTATAACTGAAGTATCTATTTTATGACCTCCAGAAGCCTGAATAGATTCATCTATAATTTTATTAGCATCAATAACTTCAGTTTTGTTGTTATTGCAGTTAAACAGTAAAAAAGATAAAAGCAGAGTAATAAAATATTTCATGTTTATTGTTTTTCTGAATATAGTCGTAAAACTATCAATTACTTTTCGTTTCCATTTAAAAAGTTATCTTAATTTATTTACCTTTGACCTCCATGCAAAAAAACATCAATATACTAAACAAAAAAGCACGTTTTGCCTATGAAATATTAGACAAATATACTGCTGGCATTGTACTTACAGGAACAGAAATTAAATCGATTAGAAGTAGTAAAGCTTCAATTGCCGAAAGTTTTTGTGAGTTTAATGATAAAGGTGAGTTGTTTGTAATAAACATGACTATTGAAGAGTATGCATTTGGTAACTATTACAATCACAGACCAAAAGCAGAACGTAAATTACTCCTCAATAAAAAGGAGCTAAAAAGTCTTCATAAAGACATACAAACCAAAGGTTTGGCCATAATTCCGTTACGATTATATATTAATGAAAATGGATATGCCAAATTAGAAATTGCTTTAGCAAAAGGAAAAAAACTTTTCGACAAAAGAGACACTATTAAAGATAGAGACAACAAACGTAATCTTGATAGAATTAAAAAAATATACAAGTAATTTTAAGATTGCTATAACAACTTGTAAGAATTTTTATAATTATGTTTGATTAATCTTAGGCAACTATTTGTCAAAAAAATGCGTCTATAGATATATAACCATACAATTATGACAAAATCTTTATTAATTATTCTTATTGGCTTAATTAGCTTCTCATCGTTCTCTCAAATTAACGGAATCGTTAAAGACAATAAAAACCAAACACTTCCTTTTGTAAATATATATGTAGAAAATACATATATAGGCACTACTAGTAATGAAGAAGGTAATTACGAGTTAAACATTAGAAAAGCTGATACTTATACTATAGTTTTTCAGTTTTTAGGATATAAAACAGTAAAGAAAACTGTTAAAATTGAAACATTTCCGTATACTTTAGATGCAATTTTAGCTGAAGAAGAAATTTCACTTAATGAAGTAGTAGTTAACTCTAACGAGAATCCAGCTAATAAAATAATTAGAAAAGCTATAGAGTTTAGAAAATCTAATCTTGAAAAAATAAATTCGTATAAAGCCGATTTTTACTCTCGAGGATTAATAAGAATTAAAAATGCACCTGAAAAAATATTTGGTCAAGATATTGGTGACCTTGGAGGAGGATTAGACTCAACGAGAAGTGGTGTTATTTACTTATCCGAAACGATTTCAAAAATTGAATTTTTAAGACCAGACAAACTTAAAGAAAAGATAACAGGCTCTAAAGTAAGTGGTGATGATAGTGGTTTTAGTTTTAATACTGCTATAGATGTAGATTATAATTTTTACGACAATACTATAGAGCTTGGCAATCAGATCATATCTCCAATTGCAAACAATGCTTTTAGTTACTACAATTATAAATTAGATGGTATTTTTTATGATGATAAAGGTAACCTCATCAATAAAGTTACAGTAATTCCTAAAAGAGAAAACGACCCTATTTTTGCAGGAACCATATACATTGTAGAAAACCAATGGACTATTTATGCTCTAGAACTTGATATAACAGGCACACAGGCTCGAATACCTGCAGCAGACGTTATAACTATAAAACAAGACTTCTCATATTCAGAAACAGATAAAGTTTGGGCTAAAATATCTCAAAAAATAGATTTTAAATATGCTATTTTCGGAATTAAAGGTGATGGTCGTTTTACAGCAGTTTATAGCAACTACATTTTTAATCCAGAAATAACAAGAAAAGAGTTTGGTAGAGAAATAGTGGCTTTTGAAGACAGTGCCAATAAAAAAGATTCAACATTTTGGCAAGCTATTCGCCCTGTACCTTTAACAGATGAAGAGATTACAGATTACATAAAAAAGGACAGTATTCAGGTGGTACGCGACTCTAAAACCTATAAAGATTCTATTGATGGAGTAAATAATAAGTTTAAAATTGGCAAGCTCTTTTCTGGTTATAATTACAGTAATACTTATAAAAACTGGAATGCAGGCATTACATCTCCAATTTCAACTTTCACATTCAATACAGTACAAGGTTGGAATGCAAATATTAGTGCTTACTATCGTAAAAACTATGACGAATACAAACGCTATTTTTCTCTTAGTGGAACAGTAAACTATGGCTTTAGTGATGATAGGTTAAGAGGAACTCTTGCCGCTACTTATAAATTTAATAATATTAGTAGACCTTTTTTAACTATTTTTGGAGGTATAACTACACAACAATTTAATGCAAGCGAGCCAATATCAAAATCTCTAAACAGTGGTTTTTCTTTATTCTCAGAACAGAACTATATGAAAATATATGAAAATAGTTTTGCTCAAATTGCCTATTCTAATGAATTGTTTAATGGCTTCCGATTAAACTCTAGTATTAGTTATCAAAACAGAAAAGCGTTATTTAATACTACAGATCAAGCTTGGTACCCAAAAGACAACAGAGAATATACAAGCAATAACCCATTAGATGATACAGCATATGGTATTGCTCCTTTTAATAATCACACTATTTTTAAATTGGATATTAGTGGTCGAATTAATTTTGATCAGGATTATATGAGCTATCCTGATAGTAAGTTTAATATTCCAAATGGTAAGTATCCAACTCTAATTTTAGGTTATGAAAAAGGATTCTCATCATCTATTTCAGATTATAATTTCGATCAGGTTAAGGGCAGATTAACACAAAGCTTTAATATTAGAGACAAAGGTCGTTTTCAATACAACTTAAAAGCTGGACAGTTTTTTAATGCCGATAATATTGCTTTTATGGATTATCATCATTTTAATGGTAACCAAACACACTTTGGTGAAGGTTCATATTTAGATGTTTTTAATAATCTCCCATATTACTCTATGAGTACAAATAAATCGTATATGGAGCTTCATGCAGAGCATGATTTTAATGGGTTTTTGTTAGGAAAAATTCCACTTATAAATAAGCTTAATTTTAACCTTATTGCTGGAGCTCATTTTCTATCAACGCCAGATAACAAGCCTTATCAAGAATACACAATTGGGATTGATAATATTGGCTGGGGGAAATTTAGATTTCTTAGAATAGACTATTTACGCTCATACCAAAGCGGATTTCAAAGCGATGCTATTATTTTTGGATTAAAATTCTTTTAGATGAAGTATGATAAAATCAATTCTGAGGTAAACTAATTTTTATCTTCTAGTAAAGGCACAAATCGAAATTCACCAAACTCGTGCTTTTCAAATTCTTTAGGCCCTTTTCTAATAAAAAGTGTCATTATTTGTACATCTTCACCAACAGGAATTACCAAACGCCCTCCAACCTTAAGCTGACTCAATAATGGTTTTGGCACAAAAGGAGCTCCTGCGGTTACTATAATACTATCAAAAGGCGCTTCTTCTTTTAGTCCCTTGTAACCATCACCAAAAATGAGTTTTTTAGCTCTATACCCTAATTTTGGCAGAAATTTACTCGTAATTTTAAATAGTTCTAATTGCCTTTCAATACTATAGACTTTTGCACCAAGTTCACATAGTACAGCAGTTTGATAACCACTACCTGTTCCTATTTCTAAAACTTTATCACCATTTTTTATGTTCAACAACTCCGATTGAAAAGCTACAGTATAAGGTTGAGAAATTGTTTGATTTGCAGCTATTGGAAACGCTTTATCTTGATAGGCATGATCTAAAAAACCTGAATCCATAAATAAATGACGAGGAATTTTACCAATTGCTTTTAAAACCTGTTCGTCTTTTATCCCTTTATCTTTAACAACAGCTACAAGTTGCTGTCTTAATCCTTTATGTTTAAACGTGTCTTTCAATGGTTAGTTAGATTTGTTGCTAAATTAATTCAAACATTATTAAGTACAAATTTTAATGCTCAAAGTTTGGAGTATTTTCAATTTTATAAAACTAAAATCTTATTTTTGTTGAAAACGATATATAATGCTAAAAGCTGGTGTACTTGGTGCTGGTCATCTAGGAAAAATTCATTTAAGACTTCTTAATCAATCTAATAAATATAACCTCATCGGGTTTTATGATGCTGATGAAGTTAATGCAAAAAAAGTTGAAGCTGAGTTTGGTTACAAATATTTTAATACCATTGAAGCTTTAATTGATGCTGTAGATGTTGTAGATATTGTAACACCTACACTTTCTCACTATGATTGTGCAAAGCAAGCCATTTTAAAAGGTAAACATATATTTATTGAAAAACCTATTACAAATACCGTTGAAGAAGCTGAAGCTATTAGAACTTTAGTTGCAGAACATAATGTAAAAGGACAAGTAGGACATGTTGAACGATTTAATCCTGCGTTTAAAGCAGTAAGAGATCAAATTATAAACCCGATGTTTATAGAAACACATCGTTTGGCAGAGTTTAATCCTCGTGGCACTGATGTTCCTGTGGTTTTAGATTTAATGATACATGATATAGATATTATCTTAAGCGTAGTAAAATCAAAAGTTAAACATATATCGGCAAGTGGTGTTTCGGTAATAAGTGACACTCCAGATATTGCCAATGCACGTATTGAGTTTGTAAACGGTTGTGTAGCTAACTTAACAGCAAGTCGTATTTCTTTAAAAAACATGCGTAAAACAAGATTTTTTCAAAAAGACGCATACATTTCTGTTGACTTCCTAGAAAAGAAATGTGAAGTAGTTAAAATGAAAGATGCTCCTGAAAATCCTGGTGATTTTGATATGGTTTTACAAAATGCGGAAGGTGTGAAAAAGCAGATTTATTTTGATAATCCAGAAGTAGCAAATAACAATGCTATTTTAGACGAGCTAGAAACTTTTGCAGATGCTATTAACACAAACACAAAGCCAATTGTTACACTGCATGATGGTACAGAAGCATTACGTGTAGCAACAATGATAATTGATCAATTTTAAATACATTATAATATTAACAGATTTCCATCTACAAGGAAATAAAAAAACAAAATTTCAATGAAAAACGTCGCAGTTATAGGAGCAGGAACTATGGGAAATGGTATTGCGCATACCTTTGCACAAAGCGGATTTAAAGTACAACTTATTGATATGAGTGAAGCATCTCTAAAGAAAGGAATGGATACCATTTCTAAAAATTTAGACAGAATGGTAGCTAAAGAAGCTATTACAGAAGCTCAAAAGCAAGAAACATTAAACAATATTACTACTTTTACAGATGTTACTGAAGGTGTAGAATATGCTAGTCTAGTTGTTGAAGCAGCTACCGAAAACATCGATTTAAAACTAAAAATATTTAAGCAATTAGATAAAGATTGCCCAGATGATACAATTTTAGCAACTAATACGTCTTCAATTTCAATAACACAAATTGCAGCTGCTACTTCAAGACCAAGTATGGTTATTGGAATGCATTTTATGAATCCAGTACCAATTATGAAACTGGTAGAAATTATTCGTGGTTATAATACAAGTGATGAAGTTACCAAAATCATAATGGACATGTCAAAATCTTTAGGAAAAATTCCTGTTGAGGTTAATGATTATCCTGGGTTTGTAGCTAATCGTATTTTAATGCCAATGCTTAACGAATCCATTGAAACACTTTATAATGGTGTTGCAGGTGTTGAAGAGATTGATACTGTTATGAAGTTAGGAATGGCTCATCCAATGGGACCATTACAGCTAGCCGATTTTATTGGCTTAGACATTTGCCTTTCTATATTAAATGTAATGTATGAAGGATTTAAAAACCCAAAATATGCACCTTGTCCATTACTAGTTAATATGGTTCGTGCAGGTAAATTAGGTGTTAAATCTGGCGAAGGTTTTTATGACTATTCTCAAAGCAAAAAAGCTGAAAAAGTAGCGAAACAATTTTTAAAGTAAACAGTCGCAGTCGCAATTTTCAGTTCTGAGACTTTAAACTGAGACTGAATACTAAAATTATGGCAAAAATAATCCCATTTAAAGCAGTTCGTCCTACAAGAGACAAAGTAAGTCTTGTGGCAGCTCGTTCGTATCAAAGTTATACTAAAGAGCAGTTAGAATCTAGATTAAGGGATAATCCATTTTCTTTTTTACAAATAGTAAATCCAGGTTATAGATATGATAAAGAGATTTCTGGTGAAGCTCGTTATAATTTAGTCCGAAATAGATATTTAGAGTTTAAAGAAGATGATATTTTTGTGCAAGATAATACTGCTTGTTTTTACGTTTATAAAATTGTAGATAGAGATAAACAAGAATTTAACGGTATTGTAGCTGCGGCAAGTGCTGAAGATTATGAAAAGGATATTATTAAAAAACATGAAGATACAATTGAGTATCGTGAAATCATTTTTAAAGAGTATTTAAAAACAGTAGGCTTTAATGCTGAACCTGTACTTCTCACCTATCCTGATAATAATATTATTGCAAAAATAATTGAGAATACTCAAAAACATAGAGCCGAATTTGAGTTTACTACTACTTATAGAGACACTCATTATCTATGGAAAGTTGAAGATAAAAAAACTATAGCAATCATATCAGCTGAGTTTGAAAAAATGAAAACTATCTATATAGCTGATGGTCATCATCGTTCTGCTTCTTCATATTTACTTTATAAAGATTTAAAAGACGCAAATCCAGATCATCATGGAGATGAAAACTATAATTTTTTTATGAGCTATCTTCTTCCTGAATCTGATTTAAGAATTCATGAGTTTAATAGAATTGTTAAAGATTTAAATGGATTAAGTAGAGAAGAGTTTTTAATTCAATTAGATACCATTTACAGAATTGAGAATAGAGGATTACATCCATACAAACCATCTAAAAAACATCATTTTAGTATGTATTTAGATGGAGAATTTTATTCACTTTATCTTCGTAAAACAAGCTATGATATTGAAACATCGTTAGATGCTTTAGACTCTCAAATACTCTACAAAACCATTTTAAAACCCATTTTAGGAATTGAAGATTTGCGTAACGATCACCGAATATCGTACATAAATGGAAAGAAAGATATTGTTAATATTAAAAGTAGTGTTGATTCTGGTGAATATGTAGTAGGTTTTGGTATGGTTCCTGTTGATATAGAAGAAATGAAACAAATCGCAGACGATGGCTTAAAAATGCCTCCAAAGAGCACTTTTATTGAACCTAAATTGCGAAGTGGAGTAACTATTTATGAATTTTAAAATGTCTATTCAACAAAACCTTAACCAAATAAAATCTACCTTACCAGAGCATGTTACATTAGTTGCTGTATCTAAAACCAAACCTGTAAGCCAGATTATGGAAGCTTATTCAGCTGGTCATCGCATTTTTGGAGAGAACAAAATCCAAGAAATGACTGAGAAGTTTGAAGTTATGCCTAAAGATATTGAGTGGCACATGATTGGTCATGTACAAACCAACAAAATAAAGTATATGGCAAGCTTTGTAAGTTTAATACATGGTGTAGATAGCTTTAAATTACTTAAGGAAATAAACAAACAGTCCATTAAAAATAATAGAATAATAAATTGCTTGCTTCAAATAAAAATAGCTGATGAAGACAGTAAATTTGGAATGTCCGCTACTGATGCTTCAAAAATTATTCAATCTAAAGAATTTTCAGAATTAAAAAACGTTTGTGTAGTTGGTGTTATGGGAATGGCTACATTTACAGAAGATCAAAAGCAAATTGAAAGAGAATTTAAGTTACTTAAATCTACTTTTGATGAATTAAAGGCAATACAAACAGAAAACTGCAAATTACAAACTATTAGTATGGGAATGAGTGGAGACTATCCTTTAGCTATAGAATGTGGAAGCACAATGGTACGTGTTGGAAGCAGTATTTTTGGTGAACGAAATTATTAAATTATAAAATTACACTTTTATTTACGCAATACTCGACATAGAAACCACTGGCGGAAAGTACAATGAAGAAGGAATTACTGAAATTGCAGTCTATAAATTTGATGGACACAAAGTTGTTGATCAATTTATAAGCCTTGTTAATCCAGAACGCGAAATTCAACCCTTTGTAGTTAATCTTACTGGTATAAATAGTAATATGCTTCGTAATGCACCTAAGTTTTTTGAGGTTGCTAAACGTATAGTTGAAATTACTGAAGATTGTATTGTTGTTGCACATAACTCACAATTTGACTACAGAATATTACGTACAGAATTTAGACGTTTAGGTTTTGAATTTAAACGTAAAACCTTATGTACTGTTGATTTAGCTAAAGAACTTATTCCTGGTCAAGATTCTTATAGTTTAGGTAAACTAACACGTGCTTTAGGCATTCCTGTGAGTGATAGACACAGAGCAGCAGGAGATGCAATGGCAACAGTTAAGTTATTTAAAATGCTGCTTGATAAAGATTTGAATAAAACTATTGTACAAGACTCAATTAAATCTGAGCCAAAATATAAAATGGCTCCAAATTTAAAAACCATAGTTGAGGAGCTTCCTTCTTTAACTGGTATTTATTATATGCATGATAGTTATGGCAATATAATTTATATTGGTAAAAGCAAAAACATTAGAAGTAGAGTTAATCAACACTTCACAAATACAAATAACAAATCAAAAAAAATTCAGTTACAAGTTGCAGCAGTAACCTATGAAACAACAGGTAGTGAATTAGTTGCATTATTAAAGGAAAGTGAAGAAATAAAGCGTAACAAACCTATACATAATAGAGCATTACGAAGAACATTATTTACTCATGCACTATATAGTTTTGTTGATGAAAATGGATATATTAATTTAAAGATTGATAAAGCCGATGGTAGAAAAAAAGCCATTACAACCTTTGCAAATAGGCAGAGCAGTAAGAGTTTTATGTTTAAAGCGGTAGATGATTATCAATTATGCCAAAAACTAACTGGACTATATAATACAAAAACGAGCTGTTTTAAATATGACATCAAAGAATGTTTTGGAGCCTGTGTTAATGAAGAAGATCCAGAGTTATATAACGAACGTGTATATAAATTAATTGAAAAAAATAGTTATGAAAATCAGCACATGGCTATTATTGACAGAGGTCGAGAAGTTGATGAACGCAGTGTGTTACTTATTGAGAATGGTGTTTTTAAAGGTTTAGGGTTTTTCAATTTGAATTATCAAATTACTAATATTGAAGTCTTAGAAAATTTAATAACTCCAATGGAAAACAACAGAGATTCTCAACACATCATTCAAAATTATATTAGAAAGAATAAAAACCTTAAAATTATTCAGCTTAATAAGAAAGTATTAAAATAGCTAATCTTTTAGTACATTTGAGTATATGGGCGAAAACAAATCAAATATTACTACTTCAAAAAAAATCAAATGGTTTTTTTTAAAAGTGAAAATTAATTTTCTAAAATTAATTGATCTTCTGTTTTTAAAAAAACGTGAGTTAAAGCCTTGGCAAAAAAAACTACACGAAATAATTTTTGGTGCAGATACTCGATTAGGAAAGTTATTTGATATAGTTCTATTTTATGTAATTATAGCTAGCATTGTATTAGTAATGTTAGAAAGTGTTCAAGAACTAGATGCAAAATACAATCTATTGTTTAAAATATTAGAATGGACAATTACAGTTTTATTTACAGTAGAATATATAGCTCGAATCATTACTATAAAGAATCCAAGAAGGTACGTTTTTAGTTTTTACGGAATTATAGATTTATTATCAACCATTCCAATGTATTTATCATTTTTTATAGCAGGCACTCATTCATTGGTAGCTTTACGAGCTTTAAGATTGTTACGTGTTTTTAGAATTTTAAAATTAACACGTTACATTGGAGAATCGACCAATTTTGTAATTGCATTAAAAGAGAGTCGTGCTAAAATTGCCGTATTTATATCCTTTGTAGTTATTGTCTGTATTATTTTAGGTACCATCATGTATCTAGTAGAATCACCAGAAAGTGGATTTACAAGCATTCCAGTTAGCGTGTATTGGTCTATAGTTACCTTAACTACTGTTGGATATGGTGATATTTCACCTGCTACACCATTAGGTCAACTAATAGCTTCAGCAATAATGATATTAGGTTATGGAATTATTGCAATACCAACAGGAATAGTTTCTGCTCAAATGGCAAAAAATGACCATCAGCAACATACAAATGATATAGACTCTTGTCCAAATTGCTTGTTTGACAATCACAGCTCAGGTGCAAAATTTTGTAGTAAATGTGGACATAACTTAGATGAGTAATAAGTATTTAATAAGTATTGTAGGTCCAACTGCTATTGGAAAAACAGCGTTGAGTATTAAATTAGCTAATCACTTCAATACCGAAATAATTTCGGCAGATTCTAGACAGTTTTTTAAGGAGATGACTATTGGGACAGCTGCTCCTACTCCTACTGAACTTGCTTCAGCAAAACATCATTTTATTCATCATAAATCAATTGAAGATGATTATAATGTAGGTGCTTTTGAAAAAGATGCCATTTTTTTACTAAACGATTTGTTTAAAACCACAAACATAGTTATAATGGTTGGTGGTTCTGGTTTATATACAGATGCTGTTACAAAAGGCTTAGATGATTTTCCTGAAATCGATTCAAGTATTAGACAAACACTAAACAAACAACTACAAAGCGAAGGGCTAGAGCATCTTCAAAATGAGCTTAAAAAACTAGACCCAAAAACTTACAACTCAATAGCAATTGATAATCCACATAGAGTTATTAGAGCTTTAGAGGTTTGTATAGGAACAAATAAACCATACTCTTCATTTCTTAATAATAAGAAAACCGAACGCAATTTTACAACAATATCTATAGGTTTAACTGCTGATAGAGAGATTATATATAATCGCATAAATAAGCGAGTTGATTTAATGCTAAATGATGGGCTTTTAGAAGAAGTAAAGCAATTATTACCAAAACAGCAATTAAACGCTTTAAATACTGTGGGTTACAAAGAGTTATTTAAATACTTAAATAATGAATGGACATTAGATTTTGCAATATCTGAAATTAAAAAAAATACACGTCGATTTGCAAAGCGTCAACTAACTTGGTTTAAAAAAAATAAAAACACTATTTGGTTTGACTACACAACAAATACTAATGATATTGTGAAAGTTATAGAAAATTACAGTAAGTAAAATCGTATAACAAATTGGTAGTAAATTCAAAAATAATTAAAAAAAGCCTGTATTTGAATTAATTAACACTACATTTGTCGCTAATTAATTTTTTAATATTTATTATGAATAAAGGTACAGTAAAATTCTTCAATGATGCTAAAGGTTTTGGTTTCATTACAGAAGAAGGAAACAACAAAGAGCATTTTGTGCACATTTCTGGTTTAATTGATGAGATTCGTGAAGGTGATGAAGTAGAATTCGAATTAACAGAAGGAAAAAAAGGATTGAACGCAGTAAACGTTAAAGTTATTTAATATTTCGCTTAAACTTTTTAAAAAGTAAAAAGCCTATCAAAATTTGATAGGCTTTTTTTTATTTCTACTTTGTTTGGTCGTTTACCACTAACCTGAATCCTTCTCCATGTATATTTAAAATCTCAACATTTTCATCTAATTTTAAATATTTTCTCAATTTAGCAATATATACATCCATACTTCTAGACGTGAAGTAATTATCGTCTCTCCATATTTTTGTTAATGCCAATTCTCTAGGCATTAAATCGTTTTCATGTAATGCTAATAAACGTAATAACTCATTTTCTTTAGGCGATAATTTTACTGCATCACCTCCTTTATATTTTAAAAATCTAAGTTTTGAGTTTAAATCGAAACCTCCAATTTTAAATTCAAATTGCTTACTGTCTGCAACAGTATCAGTAGCTTTTCGATTAATTATAGCTTTAATTTTCATTAATAACACTTCACTATCAAAAGGTTTATTAAGATAATCGTCTGCTCCTACTTTATATCCTTTTAAAACGTCTTCTTTCATCGCTTTTGCAGTAAGAAATATAATTGGCACCTCAGCATTTTTCTCTCTAATTTCTTTAGCTAATGTAAATCCATCTTTATAAGGCATCATAACATCTAAAATGCATAAATCATAATCATCCTTTTTAAATTTTTCGAAACCTTCCATACCATTTTTTGCATGTACAACATCATAGTCATTCATGTTTAAATAGTCTTTTAAAACTGTTCCAAAATTTGGATCGTCCTCTACTAATAAAATTTTCTTATTTTGCTCTTCCATAATTATTATGTTATTAATGGTAGCTTTATAATAAAAGTACTACCCTTTCCTTTTTCACTTTCTACTGATATATGACCTTGATGGTCTTCTACTATTCGTTTTACATAGGCCAAACCTAAACCATGACCTTTTACGTTATGCACATTTCCTGTGTGCTCTCTATAAAATTTTTCAAATATCTTTTTTTGTACTTGCTTAGACATTCCATTTCCTTGATCAGAAATCTTCACTAAAATATGATTTCCAACATTTTCTGTATGCACATCTATTTTTGGCGCATCATCAGAATATTTAATGGCATTATCTAAAACATTTACTAAAACATTAGTAAAGTGAGTCTCATTAGCTAAAACTGAAGATTTATCAGCTTCTAAATGTGTTTTCACATAACCTTGTCTATCTTCAACCATAAGCTCAACATGAGTTATGGCATCTTCGATTAAGTCGTGTAATTTTACTCTTTCCTTACTTATATTAAGTTCGTTTTTTTCTAGTTTAGATATTCTAAGTACGTTTTCTACTTGTGCATGCATGCGTTTGTTTTCATCTTTAATCATTTTTAAGTATCGTAATACTTTTTCTTGATCTCCAATAATCTTTGGATTCTTAATAGAATCTAAAGCTAAATTAATAGTAGCTATTGGTGTTTTAAACTCATGCGTCATGTTATTAATAAAATCGGTCTTAATCTGTGATATCTGACGTTGTTTTATTAATTGATGTATTGCGCTAGCAAAAGTAATTATGATGATTGACGTAAAAATTATCGACAATATTGTCATACCTAATATTGAAGAAAATAAATACTTATTTCTATCAGGAAAATTAAGATATAGCTTATAATTACTTTCATTATGGTTGTCTAAAAAAATAGGCACACCATATGTTGATGATTTTACTAGCTCAAAATTATTAGACTGCACTTTTGTAGCCAAATCTTTATCATAAATGGCAAACTCAAAGTCAGTTTCAATACCATCAATTTTTAATTGTTTTGCTAACAGCTCTTGCACATCATCTGCTGAAACTCGTTTATATATAGGATAATTTTTAAAAACATCTCTATAATTTAATTCATACAGTTTCTTTTCAACTTCTGGCAAGCTACTAAACTCTCGTATTGTTTTTTGAGGACTAATTCTTAAGTTTCCATCTAAAGAATTATTGTCATAAACCCTAGTTTCTCTCTGATTAAAAAATCGACTTACATTAATACTATCTAAACCAATGTCAAAGAACATTGATGGTACTTTAAAGCTTTCTTCAAGTATTGCGTTTCTATAAATAATAGTCTGGTTTGCTACTTCATCTTGAGTTAATACTGTTAACTCTTTTAAACTAATTGAATCTGCAACTTCACCTCTAGCAATTAACTCATGCATTTTTGTTGCATAGTTATTAAACTCTCTATCTTCAATAGCATTAGAAACAAAACTTAATGAGCGTTTTACATTTAGTGTAAACTGCTTTTTTTCATTTTGTAAACTATTGTTTATAAAAAACACTTGAACAAAAATGATTCCTATGAGCGATAAACTCATTAAAATCACTAACATGACGAATAGCCCTTTTTTGCCCATCATTCAAATTTAATATTTTAACATTTACTACTTGTACCCTTTAACCTTACATTAACAAAAATGTTAAAATTTACGTTTTTCAATTGTTTTAAGTATTCTTCTATGGATTTCTAAAACTTGAGCTTTTGCATGCTCTAAAGTATCATTAACAATAACAAAATCTGACTTTGAGATTTTCTCTTCATCAGACATTTGATTATTCATAATTGCTTCTATTTTATCTCTTGAAGTATCATCTCTATTAATAACCCTTGATATTTTATCTTGCTTTTTAGCTGTAACAGTAATTATAGAATCATATTGAGATTGCATATTGTGTTCAAAAATTATTGCAGCTTCTTTAATTATATAAGGTGATGTTTGTTTCTTTAACCATCTTTTAAAATGCATGGCAACTTTTGGGTGTACAATAGCATTCATTTGTTCTAAATATGCTTTATCATGAAATATTTTTGAAGCTATAAAAGTTTTATTCAGTCCATTTGCATTATAGGCATCACTACCAAATAAAGCTATTAACTTACGTTTTATAACTTTTGAAGTATCCATTAAACGTTTTGCTTCAGTATCTGCAATATATATAGCTATACCTAACTCACTAAACATTTTTGCTACTGTAGTTTTACCACTCCCTATTCCACCTGTAAGTCCAACTATAATCATTGTATAAGTATATATTCTACTTTGTTTTGCTTTATTCTAGCGTTTTTTACTACCTCTGGCATTTTTATTAGCTTAGGAAATAAAAACGGACTGTTTGTGTTACTAATTTCTGAATAATCACATTCTACTTTAAAATCTAAAGCTTTTACACTGTTATAATCATTAAGATTCACATAATAAGCAACTGTAACAGTTTTTGGAAAAAAATTAATATTTGTGTTTACAGGTAAGTTAATAACAGATATTGGAATTTCTAGAGTTCCTTCAGTAAATTTGCCAACCTTGGCAATCATATTTACAGTAGTATTGGTAATATGAACATTTTTAGTTTTGGCTTTGAAGTCTAGTTCTATTTCTTTATCAATGTCATTATTAACCTCATTAAGCTTAATTTTTTTTGTTTTAACAAACTCAATGTTAGAAATTAGCTGGCTTGGCCCAATAATTCTTACAGAATCAGGCTCATATTTAATTGTGCCAACAACATCATATCCAGCTGCAAATGTCAAATTAATATTAGGTTTAATAGGCACCTTTTTTACAGCCATAGATTGAAATGGAAAAGTTAAAGCGCTTGGCTTAACAGATACAATCTCCAAAGAATTTTTAAACTCTTTTTCTAAACTTACTTTATTCACTTTTGCATCCCATAAATAAGAATCACTTTGTAAGCTTACATCTCTTTTAAAGTCAATTTTTAATGAATGGTCAAACAAATAATATCTCAATAAATTAAAACCATAGGTCTTTACTACAACATTAATTGTATCATTATTAGAAATTAAAGAGTGTTCTTCAGGTAAGTTAACATATTCAATATTTAATGCTAATGTTTCTGTATAAACTTTAGATAGTTTTGTTATAATTAAAAACAAAAAGGCCAATAGAAAGAATAAGCCAAACACATTTAGCTTTCTGCTTCTAATAGATTTTACAATCTTGCCTTTTAATTTATTCAACATGCTTAAAAAATAACTTAGGAAACTGTTTTTCAGGCTCTTTATTAAATACTTTTATCGCAACAGTAGACTTTAAAAATCCATATCCATAACCAAAAAATTGAACGCAGATAGCTAATATAGATTGTATGGCTACTATAAAACTTTTAGTGGTAATTAAAGCTAATAAAAAAGCAGTTAAAAAATATAATCCAAACAATAATATAAATAGTTTATATCCTAAGATAGCAAAAATAATAGATGCAATAAACAACAAACAAAATAAGGTAGGCAACCAAAATACTAGCCTGTTAGTACTAGGATGCCAATGGTTTAAAATAGGTCTTACTAATCCAAATTTATGTACTTGTGTATAAAATTTAGACCATGAAATCCTTCTTTTATGATATACAAATGCATCATTATATAATTTAGTGGTAAATCCAAGCTTGTTTAATCTAATAGATAAATCTGGGTCTTCTCCTGGATGAATAACTCCAAACCCTTTTGAGGCTTCAAATGCCTCTTTAGAAATTCCCATATTAAAGCTTCGAGGTTGAAACTTTTTATCAGAAGCTTTACCTCCTCTAATACCTCCAGTAGTAATAAAAGATGTCATTACAAAATTTATTGCTTTCTGAAGCGATGTAAACGATTTGTGGGCTGCATCTGGACCACCAAAGCAATCTGCATAATTGGTGTTTAAGTTATTGAATACAGTTTTTAAGTATTGATTAGGAAGCAAACAATCAGAATCTAATATGATGAAATAATTTCCTTTTGCTTTTTTCATCCCAAAATTTCTAGAGTCTCCAGGCCCAGAATTTGCTTTAAAATAATATGAAATATTCAATACTTCACTATAACTATCTACAACCTCTTTAGAGGTTATATTGGATCCGTCTTCAACAATTATTATTTCATAATCAAATTCACCATCAAGATTAACAAAACTCTCTAAAAGCTCGTTAACCTCATCTGGTCTATTATAAACTGGTATTATAAATGAAAGTGATAGTGTATTCATATATCACAAAGGTAAATAAACAAAACACAAAAGCCACCAAATTGGTGGCTTTTGAAAACTCTATTTTTCTGTTATTATTGTTTAATAATACGTATTGTTTTAGTATTATCATTTATCGTTACTCTTACTATATATGCTCCAGCTTGTAATGAAGACATATCTACTTCATTATTTACTGAATTAGGAGAAGTTCTTACAACTTCCTGACCTAACATATTATAAATAGACACATTTTGAATATTATTATGTGCTTTTAAATTTAACGTGTTTTTTACAGGATTAGGAAAATAAGTAAATCCGTTTTGATCTTCTATATCATCAATACTTAAAGTAGAAGATGTCCAAACTTTAATATTAAAATTACCATTTGTTGGCACTGCTGTACCATAACTATATATTCTAGTGTAATAAGTTTGTCCTATAGATAATCCTGAATAAGTAATTGTCTCAACAATTGGTGCTGTTGTTACAGTATTATCAGCACAAGATATATAAGTTAATGCACCACAAGAACCAGAATACAATGTCGCAACACCATCAAAATTTAATTCATAAGTAATATTTACATCTGCGGTAGTTGCAACGAAACTATACCAAACATCATCATTAGCATTCCCTGTAAAACCATTACAAACTTCAGCTGCTCTATTAGTATCAAATGCATTAATTATTGTGCCAGCTGTAGGCGTTGCAGAAGCTGCATCTACAATACTAGTTTGATGTAATACTGAAATTGCATTAGCACATAAATCGTTAGATACCGAAGGAGGTCTTGTAGTAAAAGATAATGAAGTACAGCCTGAAGCAGAACCTGCACCATTATAAGGTACTATCGTTGCATAATAAGTTGTAGAATTTGCTAACCCTAATGAGCTTAAATTGTAAGATGTAACATTACCAACGTCAGTAACTGCTAAAACATCAGATGCACCAGAAGTTGTTCCAATAGATAAATTATAACCTGTTGGTCCTCCAGAAGCAGCATTCCATGCTAAATTTCCATTTGGATTAATTGATGTAGTTTGAGTAAGTGTTGTACATCCAGGTGTTGTGTTAGGACTCAGCCCATTTAATATTACATTTGGAATAAACAACCTTGGAGTAAATGAAGCAGTTGGAGGAGTAACTGGGTCAGGATTTGTAGAATCACTTCTGTAAACCAAACTACGACCTGTAGTTATAGCTGAATTATAAAAGTCTTCAGTACTACCTAATAAACCTGAATCATTTTCATCTACTGCAATTATTAAATTGCTAGTACCATCATAAGCAAATGGTGTATCAAAAGTAATACTAACAAAGCCAGGACCAGAAACAACCAAACCTCCTGTGTAAACAGGAGTTAATGTACCAACAGCAACCCAATCTGTATTACTAGCAAATGATGCTTTTGAAGTATTAGCTAAATAAATGGTTAAACTAGTTGTTAATGTTCCAACAGTTGGCCCACTGTAATACCATTGCAAACCAGTAATACTACCTGCTGCTGCATTTATCTCAGCTGCCGTGTAAATACTTTGAGAGTATGTATAACCCCAATAAGGATCAAATGGTGTAGATTGAGCCTCATCATTTCCAGTGCCAATTGTTACTTGAGCAAAAGAATAAGAGGTAAATAAAATAATGAATAAAAGTGTAATTTTTTTCATATGATTTGGTGTTATTTTGTTTATAGTTAAACATAAAAATATCAATATTATATTGATTTGATATTCAATAACTTATTAATTCGACTAAAAGGCACAAAAACACGATAAGTGAAAATGAAGTTTGCGCTTAGACGCAATAATTATCAATTAATACAAACAAAAAAAAGCCTTGCTAATTTAATAGCAAGGCTTTTAATTAAAATTAAATACTATTTATTGTTTAATAATTCTGATAGTTTCAGTATTATCATTAATAGTAACTTTCACAAAGTATGCACCAGCTTGTAACGAAGACATATCTATTTCGTTAGACATTTCATTAGGAGAAGTTCTAATTACTTCTTGCCCTAACATATTAAATACAGATACATTTTGAATCTCATTTTGAGCTCTTAATGATAATGTATTTTTAACTGGATTAGGGAAGTAAGTAAATTGATTATTCTCAAATTCTCCAACAGATAATGCAGGATCAGTTAAAGTAACGTCAAAAGTTCCTTCTTCTGTACCATTATTCCAAAGTTGTAAATAATAAGTATTACCCGCAGTCAATGCAGTTAAAGTTAAAGTAGCTAAAGGTTCAGCACTACTACATCCAACACTAGTAAGTGTACCACAAGAACCACTATAAGCTGCCATATGAACAGCTGTTGCAGTACCTAATGTAGCTGTAACATTTACTTGTCCACTTGCAGGAGCAACAAAAGTATACCATACATCTGCTATTGCATTAAATGAATCGCAAGTTGGTTGTGTTGCATTAACTGTAGCACAACTATTATCAACAGTAGTTGCATTTCCATCAACAGACAAACTAGTTGCTGTTGCACAATCTTGATTTGTTTGAGCAGGTGAGCAAGCTGGCGCACAAGTTAATGTTAAGTCAAAAAGACCAACACTAGTTGAATTCCAACCTTCAACTGTAATGTAATAAGTTGTTGTTCCATCTGAAGTAAAACTTCCATAAGAACGAGTACCTGCACCTGGACAGTTAGTAGTTCCACCATCATCATTACCTCCTACTAAAGTTAAGTTTCCTGATGTTCCTGTGTATACTAAAAACGAAGTGTCATAACTAGAAGGACACATATCAATAGTAATAACTTCAGCTGTACCTGAGCCAGTGTAAGAATACCAAACGTTAGGTGCATCTAAATCAGCTCCAAAACCATCTGGAGCGTTATCTTCATCTAAAGTAGCTAATGATGTATCACCAGTTACATTGTCATTACAATTTAATGCTATAGCGCCAGAAAGATTATCGTTAGGTAAAGGTGTGGCTGTAGTTGTAAAAGAAACAGTTGTCCAAGCACTGTAAGTTGGACCTGCACAAACTGTTCTAACATGGAAATAATAAGTTGTTAATTCAGATAAGCCACTTGCATTATAAGATGCACTAGTAGTTGGTGTACCAGATCCAGCTGGATCGGTATTAACTTGGTCTAAAACATATTCATAATTTCCTGTAGAAGCTGTCCAAGTAATATCTGCTGAAACATCTGTAATGTTATTTATTGCTAAACCAGCAATATCAGCACATGCAGGAGTCATTCTAATTTCAAAATCATCAACATAAAAATTAAGGTCCGCAGCACCATTATCTACACCTTCAACCGCTCTAAATGCAAAACGAACATCTTGTCCAGCATAAGCATCTAAATCAATTATATTGAATGAGCCTCCAGGCAATGGTACATTGTTACTATCATAAGTATATAAAACAGTCCAATTAGTCATTCCTGTTGACACTAAAACCTCAACAACATCGTCTGGTTCCCATGCTGTTGTTGGAGCTGCAGTTGAATTATATTGTGTTGCCGCTGCATTAAATCTTAATTCATAACCTGTAGCAGGAATTGAGTATAACGGAGATATAATCCAATCATTCAAAGTAGCTAACCAAATTTCAATTCTTGCAGAACCAGTTGTTCCATTATTTCCAAAACCGTCAGCTGCCCATGAACTTGTTCCAAATGTAGCAGGCCCAGCAACTAAATCTCCGTTATCAGCTTCTTGCCAGCATGAAGGTACATAAGTTGTAAAATCTTCTAATGAAGGCACAGTTAGTACAGGACATGGATTTAAAACCACACCAGATGTAGCTGCAGATAAAGCTGAGTTTGTACATGTTACTCTTAATCTATAGTAAATAGTTGTTCCAGCAAATGCAGGAGGTGTATATGAAGGTGTTGTAGCACCTGTACCACCAACTGCGTTAACATAAGTTACATCGTCCGCAGATTCTTCCCATTGAAAAGTTAAACCACTAACTCCAGTTGAATAACCACTTCCTACTAATGGTGCAGGTGTTTGTCCTGCTAATAAAGTTTGAGATGTTGGGCTAACCGTTCCAGCTGTTGGCGTACCAGAGCAAGCTGCTGGTGGAGTCCAAGTAAAAGTTAAACCAGATGCTGGCACAATAGAGCTCGAAATTGACAAAGTATTACCTGCAGATGTAGATGCTGTAGTTGCATTCCAGTCTGTTGTTGTTGTTCTACTATTGAAGTTAGAAGCAGGAGTATTAGGATTGGCTCTTAATCCAGCCATAACTGTACCAGTTGTAGCATTATTAGTCATCGTACCATAAACTACTTCAACCGTATTACCGTTTTCATTTAATCTAATTTGAAAATTAAAAGAGTCTCCGGTTGCATTAAACTTCCTTGCATTAGTCCATTGAACCACTAGAGTTTGATTAGGTGATGTACCAATTAACTCATAACGTATTTCACCACCTGCTTGCATTTGTAAGTCTCTAGAAAACCCAGCAACTCTGGCAACTAAATCATTAGTAACTGATGTAGATGTAGTTGATAATGAGTTGTAAGAACTTGTTGTGTTAACATTAACTGAAGGCGTTTGAGAAGATGTTCCTAAAGAAATCCAACCATTGGTGTTTACAGCAAACCTGTCGTAAACAAATCCATTAAAAGTAAAGTTAAACCCAATTGGAAACCCAACACCAGTCAAAGTTGTACCTCCTAATGGTACAGCTGGATCAACAAACCTTTGGTCATCACTTGCAGTATCACCTAAAACTGTCCCTCCAGTAATAGCCGTATAAGTGCCATTACTTTGCGAAAAAGCATAAGCACTAACTTGCGCATAAGTTGATGCGGAAATTGCAAAGAAAAATGCAATCAATAAAGTAATTTTTTTCATGTTTAAATTGATTTAAATTAGTTAATAATATAGTTATGGAGTTCAATTTATTAATAATCTTTTAACAAATAAGTTAATATATTTTCAAATCGATAAAATACACTTTACACCGTTAAAACACATGTTTTTAGACATTTAAACATTTTAAAAAAAAATCAAAAAAAACAACTTAAATCAATAAGTTATTCTTTAATTATTTTTAAATTTTTTACTTGAGATTGAGTCTCAACTTTGATAAGATATAATCCTTTTGTGAAGTCAGATAAATCTATACTATTTGCAGCATCACTTAAATTAATTGTTTTTAAATATTGACCTAAAATTGTGAAAATTGTAATTCTTGTAATAGGTTCTGAAGATTTGAAATTAAGTTTGTTTTTTACTGGGTTTGGATAATATTCAAATAGGTTTTGTTGGTTAGAACTTAATAACAAAGGATGATTACCTTCTGTAATTTCAATTAACTGATTAGAATTTACGTTGTAAATAATATCTTCAATACCACTTAACCATTTGACTTTTACATAATCTACTTGTGTATTATTTCCAAGTCCAAAAACCTCTGTAGATGAATTTTGACTTAAATATCCTTCTCCACATAACGTATATCTGTATTGCTTAGCACCATTAATTGCAATTTCAATAACAGACCCTACTCCATCTTTGTTGCTATTAATTCCGTTTAGCTTAACTTTTAACCACTTATTATTTGATACTGTTTGATTATGCCAAAAAGATGAATTTTGATTATTAGAATTATTAACCACAATTTCTAAAAAGCCATCATTATTAAAATCACCAATAGCGTTAGAATAGCTTTCTCTGTTGTCATTTGCAAAACCAGCATTATTAGGAATCACAAATGTACCATTACCTTGATTTTTATAAAAAGCTGCAGACAATAAACTAGGTATTGAGCCATTTAACGATCCGCTTACATACAAATCCAAATCTGTATCATTTTCGGCATCTAAAAAAACCGCTCCCCAACCTAAACTATTAAATTTGGTTCCTGAAGATGCTGCAATATCAGTAAAGGTTTCGTTTCCGTTGTTTTTCAAAAAAACATTACCTGCAGGCCCATTGGTAACATAAATATCTAAATAACCATCGCTATTAAAATCATCAATAGTTACAGTCATTGCGTCTATTCCGATATTAGTACCTGATGATTGACTAACATCAGAAAATGTTCCATCACCTTTGTTTTTGTATAATACATTTAAATTGTTAGGCTTATCATTAGATACATATATGTCTTGCCATCCATCATTATTAAAGTCAAAAAAAGCAGCACAAAAAGACAACTTACTTGTATTATGAATTCCAGCTGCTGTACTTATATCGGTAAACGTGCCATCTCCATTATTTTTAAATAGATAATTTGGTTCAATAAAATTTTCATCTCTATTGCAAATAAAAACATCTAGAAACCCGTCGTTATTATAATCTCCCCAAGAAGCACCATAACTTTTTAAATTAGTCATTGGTAAACCTGCTGATGCTGTTACATCTTGAAAATTAAAGCTTCCGTCATTGTTGTAAAGTATATTTCTGTTTGTATTACTAGTTACAAACATATCTTTATCTCCATCATTATCATAATCTACCCAATTAACTTGTTTTGTTTGATATAATGGATCTGTGAAGTTAAAAGGCTGATTTACAAATGTGCCATTTACATTTTTAAAAAATAAAACTGGTAAACCTGCTCCTGTTGCAAAAGTTAAATCGTCCCATCCATCATTATCTGCATCGCAAAACGATACACCATTCCCTAAATAAGTGCTTCCAGTTGAAAAATTTAAACCTACTGTGCTAGAGGTATCTTGAAAATATATTTGTGCATTAATACCACTAATGCAAACAAAAAAAGCAAAAAACAAAAAGTAGTATTTATTCATATGTAAATTGATTAACGCCTTAATTTAAATAAAATAAAAGTATTAATCATATAATTTTGATAGACTACTTTAAAAGTCGACAAAACAAAAAAACCTTGCCAAATATTGACAAGGTCTTCATTTATAATTATTTATATAATATTATTCTTTTACAAATTCTGCCATTACAGAATCACTAACTCCCATGTTACTAAATCCTCCATCATTAAATAAATTTTGAAGTGTAACTCGTTTAGTTAAATCACTAAACAGTGTTACAGTATAATTTGCACAATCTAGAGCAGTTGCATTACCTAATGGAGACATTCTATCAGCATATGCTATAAAGCCATCAAAACCTTTAACACCTTGTCCTGCTGTTGTAGGAGTTGGTGATTGAGAAATAGTATTAACTCTTACTTTTTTGTCCTTTCCAAAGAAATAACCAAAACTACGAGCTATACTTTCTAAATATGCTTTATTATCTGCCATATCATTATAATCTGGGAACACTCGTTGTGCAGCCATGTAAGTTAATGCTACAATACTTCCCCATTCGTTCATTGCATCTGCTTTATATAATGTTTGCATTACTTTATGAAAAGACATTGCTGAAACATCTGTTCCTTTTTGTGTCCATTCATAATTTTGGTCTGTATAATGCTTTCCTTTTCTAACATTAATAGACATTCCTATTGAATGCAATACAAAATCTAATTTACCACCTAAAATTTCCATTGATTGAGCAACTAAATTTTCTAAATCTTCAATAGATGTTGCGTCTGCAGGAATAATTTGTGATCCTGTTTTTTCAGCTAGCTCATTTATTTGTCCCATACGCATAGCAATTGGAGCATTTGTAAGTACAAAAGTTCCTCCTTCTTCATGAACACGTTCTGCTGTTTTCCATGCAATAGAATTAGGGTCTAATGCTCCAAAAATAATTCCTCGTTTTCCTTTTAGTAAGTTATATGACATAGTCTTCTTGTTTAGTTGTATATATAGATTTATTAATCGTTAATTCAAAGATAGCATTAATTAAGTAATTGTTTAGCATGAGCAATTGCAGAACTTGAAATTTCTGATCCTCCTAGCATTTGTGCTATTTCAACAATACGCTCATCTGGGTTTAATTTTTTTAATTGAGTTTGGGTAACCTCATTTATATCTTCTTTAAATACTTTATAATGTGTATCGCCTTTTGCTGCAATTTGAGGTAAATGTGTTATGGTAAATACTTGCATGCTTTTACTCATTTGTTGCATTATAGTAGCCATTTTGTTGGAGATTTCTCCTGAAACACCAGTGTCAATTTCATCAAACATAATGGTTGGCAACTGTATATATTTAGATAAAATAGATTTTATTGCCAACATAATTCTAGATAACTCTCCTCCTGATGCGGCTTTTTTAAGCTCATTAAAATTGCCTCCTTTATTAGCCGAAAACAAAAAGGCTAAATCATCTTTTCCGTTACTATAAAACGAATCGCTCGCAGATAACTCTATATTAAATTTAGCATTAACCATTCCTAACGTCGCTAGTAAATTTTCTAACTGACTTATAAGTTTTGGGATTATTTTAACTCTGTTATCATGAATTGTTTTAGCGTCGTTATTAAGTTGTAGTTCTATTGACTTTATTTGATTTTCTATTTGCAGAATTCGCTCTTCTAAATGTTCTGATTCGGAAACTTTGGTCGCTAACGATTCTCTAATAGCAATTAATTCAGTTTCGCTTGAAGCTGAATGTTTAAGCATTAAATTATGAAGTACCTGTAGTTTATTATTTACTACTTCTAACCTATTAGGATCGGCTTCTAACTGGTCTTGTAAGCTTTCTACTTCCCTAAAAACATCATTCAACTCTATTAAACTACTATTTAGTCTTTCAAATATATCTTTATAAGCCTGTTTATAATTAGATAATTTAGAAAGTTGGTTTTTTATTTCTGTTAAGTTTGTTAAAACTCCAGCGTCTTCATTACTTAATAATTCATGAGAAAAAGATAATTTCTCTTTTATATCTTCAATATTATTAAGTGTTTCGTATTCTTCTTCTAAAGTTTCAAACTCACCAACTATTAGTTTAGCTTCTATAAGTTCATTCAATAAAAAAGAGTTATAATCTTGTTCTTTTATCGCTTCTGCTTTTTTAGTCTGAAGTACTTTTAATTCAGCTTGAAGTGATTTAAACTCGCTTAAATTACTAGAATATCCTTGTAGTAAACTCCCGTTTTCAGCTAATGCATCAATAACCTGAAACTGAAAATCGTCATTAGTTAATTGCAACGTTTGATGCTGAGAATGTATATCTAAAAGATGTTCGCCAAGGATTTGCAAACTATCTAAGTTTACAGGAGTATCATTAATAAAAGCTCTAGATTTACCTGAAGGTAAAATCTCTCTACGTATTATTGTTAAAGGCTCATAATCTAAATCTTCAGCTTTAAAAAGCGGTTTTAAATTATAATTAGCAATATCAAAAGTTGCTTCAATAACACACTTCTCAGATTGATTTTTAACGCTACTCAAATCGGCACGTTTACCTAGAATTAATGACAAACCTCCTAAAAGTATAGATTTACCTGCACCTGTTTCACCAGTAATTATTGTTAAACCATTAGTAAAATTGACCTGTAATTGGTCGATAAGCGCATAGTTTTTTATTGAAAGGGTTGTGAGCATTTATTAGATTAAAAGTACTAGGTAAAAGTACAAAGTTTATACAATAATTTCAACTCACAATTAGGATTGCTTACTAAAAATTAATGTTTCTCCATTTCGCAGCATAAGTTGGAGCAACTTTATTAAGCGTTTCTATAACATTAGTAATATTTACACTTGGTCCAGAACTAAAAATCTGCTCTATTTCGTCTGCTTTGGTATCAAAAAATACACGTAACAAAAAAGAGTTTGGACGTCTTAAATTCATTGTATTTAAATCAGAAACTGTATTGGCGATTTTTTCCTTACCTCCTTTAGCATTATCTGACATAATATCTAATCCTTTTATATGGTAATCGTACATTACGCTTCTATATTCTTTAAATGTAGGAGACAAAATATTATCAATTAAAATAAATCGTGTTTGTTGTCCATCTACTAAATTCCATCCTTTAAAATTACTTTGCTGAGAATAGTTTACAATATTTTGCGCTTGTTTAAAGTATTCATCTCCTCCATTTAACTCAAAAGTATCAGCATCTATACCAAGAATCATAAATACATGAAACGTTATAACTGAAACTAAATTAGAATCATACTGACTTGGATTGTATACAAGGTTTTGAAATTCTAAATATTGAAAATCAAAATTTTTATCATTAAAATTATAAACTGGTGTTAAATAAGACGAATTAAATACTGGTCGTGATGACTGTATTTGGATACTAGCTTTAAACGAATCACTATTATAGTCTTGTATATTAATTACCATACTACAATCTATTCGCTCTTGTGGTTTAAAGGTTTTATTTGTCCATTGCGTATTGTTAACAAACTCTTTTAATTGCCTTTCTAATGTTTTAAAAACTTGAACATTCTCATTTCCTGTTTGTTGCGCATTAACTACAACATTACAATTAAGTTCTTGTGTATATGCCTGAGAAACAAAAAATAGTGCAATATAAAGTATTGTGTTACGCATGTATTTGTTTTAAAATTTGATTTAATAAATCGTTAGCAACGTCTTCTTTTGACTTTAATGAATGTTCAATAACATCACCTTTATCAGTTATAAATGTAACCTTATTTGTCGAACCTCCAAAACCAGCACCTTTATCATTTAATGAATTTAAGACAATTAAATTTAAATTTTTAGCTTTTAACTTTCCCTTTGCATGCTCAAGTTCGTTATTTGTTTCTAAAGCAAAACCTACTAAAAACTGTGATTTTTTAACCTTTCCTAATGATGCTAAAATATCTTTTGTCTTTTCTAACTCTATAATTAACGTGCTATCTTTCTTTTTTATTTTTGTATCTGATACATTTTTTGGTTTATAATCTGCAACAGCTGCAGAAAGTATTGCTATGTCTACTGATTTGTAATGTTTATGTACCTCATCATACATTTGAAGAGCACTAGTAACATGGATAATATCGATTAAACTATGTGATACACTCTCTTTTGTTGGACCAGTGATTAAAATAACCTGAGCGCCTAAATTTGCAGCAGCTTTAGCTATTTCAAACCCCATTTTACCACTAGAATGATTTCCAATAAAACGAACAGGATCTATAGCTTCATAAGTTGGTCCTGCTGTGATTAGAACCTTTTTATCTTTAAGAGGCAGCTTATTTAAAATATCTTTTTCAATAAAACTAACTATGTCTTCAGGTTCAGCCATACGACCTTCACCAACTAATCCGCTTGCTAACTCTCCACTTGTAGCAGGAATCATAATATTACCAAAGCTTTTAAGCAAATCAAAAGAGCGCTTTGTGCTTTTGTGCTTATACATATCTAAATCCATAGCTGGAGCAAAATACACAGGGCATTTAGCAGATAAATATGTAGCCATTAATAGATTATCACAAACACCATTAGCCATTTTAGATAATGAATTTGCTGTAGCAGGTGCAATAATAAAGTAGTCAGCCCAAAGTCCGAGCTCTACATGATTGTTCCAAACAGCGTTATCATCTTCTTCATTAGTAAATGAAGAATGAACTGGGTTTTTAGATAAGGTTGAAAGTGTTAAAGGTGTAATAAAATCTTTAGAAGCAGGCGTCATAACGACCTTTACGTTAGCGCCTGCTTTTATAAATAACCTAACTAGGTTTGCTGATTTATAAGCAGCAATACCAGCAGTAATGCCTAGTAGTATGTTTTTGCCGCTTAAAATTGACATCTTATTTTTTATTCTTGAACGTCGTCGTCAGTGTTTCTGTAGTAAATCTTGTCATTCAACCATTCTTGAATAGCTAGTGCATGAGGCTTTGGTAATTTTTCATAAAATTTAGATACCTCTATTTGCTCTTTGTTTTCAAAAATTTCTTCAAGACTGTCGTTGTAAGTAGCAAACTCTTCTAATTTGTCAACTAATTCTCTACGTATATCAGTGTTAATTTGCTCAGCTCTTCTAGAAATAACTGAAATTGCTTCATAGATGTTTCCTGTAGGAGCATCAATTTCATTTCTATCATAAGTTATAGAACTTAGTGGAGCATTGGTCTTTTTTAAATCCATCGTTATATAAAATTAACTTTTTATTTTAAATATTTAATTGTGCTAATTGTGCTGTTAATTCAACATTCATAGCATCAGCGATATCTTTATGTTTTGAATTTGGATATGCTTTTGCAAATGAATTATAATAAGCAATTGCAGAGTTTAAACGTGCTTCTTTTTTTAGCTTAATACTATTAACTGCTAAATTGTAAGCTGAATCTAATCTGTAATACATTGCTTCTTCTCTAAAAGATGTTCCAGGGTATTCTAATAAGAATAAATCGAAAGATTTTATTGAAGCTTCGTAATCTGCAGATTCAAAATTTGCTATTTTGTTGTATTGCTTTGCTATTTCGAATGCTTTTTTCTCTAGCTTATAATCTAATTCTTTTATTAATGCATTAGCATCAGCTAGATATTGAGATTCTGGATATTTATTTATGAATAATTGTAATTTTTCTATTGCCTGAATAGTTTCCTTCTGCTCTTTACTATATATTGGTGATAATTGATAATAGCTTTTTGCAGACAAAAACAAAGCCTCTTCAGCTTTTTCACTATTTGAATAAGCATCTTCAAAACGCTCTAACTGATAAGCTGCCAAATAGTAGTCTTTCATCATATAAAATGAATTAGCATACATAAACATTAATTTTTCAGCTTGAGGTTTTCCTCTATAACCAGGAACAATTTGAGCAAATAAACGATTAGCTTTTCCATATTTACCTGCATCATACAATTCGGTTCCTAATTTGAACTTTACTGCAATATCTTCAGACTTTAAAGCCTTTTGATATTCACTACAAGATGAAAATGTTATAACTATTAATAGTAAGTAAAAAAATTTCTTCATATTTAAAAAACAGATTGCAAAAGTAAGTATTTATAACGTATTATGAAACAAAAATATTACGCTAAAATACCTATTGCTATTAGGCTTTGTTTAGGTTTAAGTATTTTTTAACTTTTATAAAGTTAATTTAACGGCTTAACTAATGTTTTTATTTTAGCTTTTAATGGCTCTGAAGCCTCTACTAATGGCAACCTTACTGCCGATTTGCATTTTTTTAATTCAGCTAATACTCCTTTAATTCCTGCTGGATTATTTTCTTCAAAAATAGCACTTGTAACGTCCATTAACTTGTAATGTATATCATAGGCTTCTTTTGCTTTTCCTTCTAAACCTAATTTTATCATTTTAGAAAATTGCTTCGGAAACGCCTGACCAATTACTGAAATTACTCCTGCTCCTCCTGCCAACACTACACCTAAAGCTAAATCGTCATCACCAGAAATGATTAAAAAATCTTTTGGTTTATTTTTTATCAATTGTAAATATTGTGCAACATTATTTGAAGCTTCTTTAACTGCAATAATGTTTTTAAAATCATTTGCCAATCTTAATGTTGTTGCTGGCAACATATTAGATGATGTACGTCCAGGTACATTATAAAGTATAATTGGAACTGGAGATATTTCTGCAATAGCCTTAAAATGCTGATATACACCTTCTTGAGTTGGTTTACTATAATAAGGCGATACAGATAAAATGGCATCTATATAACTTAAATCTGTAGTATTAATCTCTTCAATTACTTCTGCTGTATTATTGCCTCCAATACCTAAAACCATTGGCACTCTACTACCATTTGCTTTATGAATTGTATTAATAATATCCTTTTTTTCCTTTTTAGTAATGGTAACACTTTCTCCTGTTGTACCACTGATAACAAGGTAATCTGTTCCGTTATCTATATTAAAGTTTACAATATCTGCAAGTGCTTTATGATCTACAGTTAAATCTGATTTAAAAGGTGTAATCAATGCGACTCCTGTTCCAAAAAAATTTATCATTATATTTTATTTAGTACTGTTAAATATTTTTTTAATTCTGTTTTAAATACATCAAAATTTTTAGGGTTAACATCTATAATAAAGTCGTATAAACGATTATCTTTATTAGATATTCCTATTTTAAAATTTGCATTTGATGTTGCTGTAATTAAATCTAATTCTATTGTGTTTTGTTTATAAAAACAAATAAGTGCATCAAAATCTTTCTCAACAAATGATTGTAAATCTACATTCTTAATTTTTCCATTCCATCCAAAGTCTTTAGGCGTAAAATAAGTATCCCAAAGTGTGTCTGTATTTTTCTTCTCGTCATCAACAAAAGCAATAATTTTTGTCTTTGGTGGTAATATGTTTAGTTCATTTAAAAAAGCTCTAAATACATCAAAATCACCAAATTCGTTTAAGCTAAAAATCACTCCTACAGATTCAATTTTTTTGCTATTTACAGCAACATGTCTCTGATTTAATATATTGTTAATATATTTTTGGTTTGATTTTTTCTTAAATGCCTTTAAAATCATTTATTTTTGTTTTTGCAAAGGTAGTAAAATAGGCTACATTTATTATTAACATTTTCACAAGTTATAACATGAATTTAAAAACATTATTACTTCTTATTTGCATAGTAGCTTTTGCTTCCTGTAAAACAAAATCTCATTTATATAAAATTGAAGGCAAACAAATTGCAATTAGCGATTCGTTATCTTCAGATATAGCAATTGAGAACTATATAAAACCATACAGAGATCATGTAAATGGAAATTTAGATAGTGTTTTAGCTTATTCTGTTGGTACCTATTCAAAAAATGATGGCGAATTAAATACTGCTATTGGCAATTTAATGGCTGATATTGTTTACAAGCAAGCTAACCCAGTTTTTAAAAGTCGTACAGGCAGAGATATTGATATGGTTTTATTAAATCATGGTGGAATTCGTTCAATAATTTCTAAAGGAAATATAACTTCTCGTACAGCATATGAGATTATGCCTTTTGAAAATGCTATAGTAGTTGCTAAGCTTCCAGGAGCTCAAATTAAAGAGTTGCTTGAATATTTGGCTGCTGCTAAAAGAGCTCATCCTATTTCGCAATTAAAACTTACTCTTGATAAAGATTATAATATAGAAAGTGCTACATTAAAAAATAAGCCTATAGACTTTACTAAAACTTATTATGTAGCTACTAATGACTACTTATATAATGGTGGAGACCATATGGACTTTTTCAAAAAAAGTGACACTCTGTATGTTTTAGATTATAAAATAAGAAATGCGTTGATTGATTATTTTACCGAAACAGATACAATTAACCCAGTTATCGACAATCGTTTTATTAAAAAAAATAACTAAGTATTCCTCCATAAAATAAAAAATTGAAGTCATGAAAAGAAGAGAATTTATACAACAAACAGCTGCAGCTTCTGCATTTATTGGAATTGGTGGTTTTGGTTTACAATCATTTTCAACAACTCAAAAAAAAATAACTATTCTTCATACTAACGATGTACATAGCCATATTGATCCTTTTGGTCCAGAAGATGGAAGAAACGCAAATCAAGGCGGAGTTGCTAGACGTGCAAGTTTAATTGAATCTATTAGAAAAGAAAATCCAAACACACTATTATTAGATGCTGGAGATATTTTTCAAGGCACGCCATACTTTAACTATTATGGTGGTGAGTTAGAGTTTAAACTTATGAGTATGCTTAACTATGACGCAGCTACGATTGGTAATCATGATTTTGATAATGGAATAGATGGTTTATATGCTCAACTCCCTCATGCTAAATTTCAATTTATATCTTCAAATTATGATTTTAAAAACACCATAATGGACACTCATGCAAAACCATATAAAGTGTTTGTAAAAGATGGAATTAGAATTGGTATTTTTGGTTTAGGTATTGAGTTAGATGGCTTAGTTGATAAAAAAATGTATAAGGAAACTGTTTATCTCGATCCTATTGAAACATCACAAGAAATGACCAGAATACTTAAAGAGAATGAAAAATGCGATTTAATTATTTGCTTATCTCATTTAGGATATAATTATAAGGAATATGCTGAAAAAATTAGTGATTTAAACTTAGCAAAAGCCACAAAAGATATCGACTTAATTATTGGAGGTCATACACATACTTTTTTAAGAAAGCCAACTGTTGTAAAAAATATTGCTAACGAGAATATGCTTGTAAACCAAGTAGGTTGCTATGGAATAAATTTAGGCCGAATAGATTTTTATTTCGATTCTGATAAAAATAAAGTAGCAAACGGAACTTCAATTATAGTTTAATTACAAGTTCACTCTTATCTCTTTTAATTTAGCTGTAGTTGGAATAAAATACTCGGTTAAAGTAACTTTTTGTTCTTTATGTTCAGATGCTGTATGATGCTCAAAAACATATCTGTATAGCAAGTATAATGCAATTAAATGCAACATTCTTTCAAATAATTCAAACAACCAATAATACACGTATAAATCACAGATATACTTTAATACGTCTGAAAACACAAAACAAAACACCATTAATAAATACGTAATAGACTGAGAAGTTTCTTTATTAAGATAAACAGCAAAGGCAAAAAAGCACATAACAATTAATGCTACGCCATTAAAAATATAGAGTCCTAAATTTAAATCATCTACAAAATTTTCTTTTACCACACCATACAAAACATACAAAAAGTATGAGTTAAGCAACAATACAAGTATTAAATAAATTGAAACAATCCCATCAAATTTAATGCGCTTAAGCTGACCAAATAAAACAAAAATAATAAGTAAATAAGCGCATAAATAAGCAGCTTCTGCAAGCTTAAGTGAAATATCAACTAAATTAAAAACAGCTAAGGCATCTCCAATAAAAAAGAGTAAGAATATTGTAAAAAAGACTGTAGCCATTCTATTCTTTTGAGCAAAATAGAACGTCAATAGTATTGTTGTAGTTATTAGTGTTGTTATCTTAGAAATTAAAACATCAACATCTTTAAACACAAATATATCAGACTGGTAAGATGCTAAACAGTTAAGCGCAAACAAAACTAGTAATACATATGCCAAAATTGTATTAGGCTTTATTTTATGCCTTAATTTCATAGTAGATTTTTATAAGTAGGTTGAACAAATATAATAAAAAATAACATTCAACGGTATAATTGTACACTTAATCGATTATTTAAGTTATAAAATAGATGTTTAGAGTTGAGATTTAATTTAGTCTTTCTTTAAGTACAGGTAGATTAGCTTGCAAATAGAAGAACAAGAACGCCAAGATTAAAAATATAGAACATAGTACATTTAAAATATTTATCTCAGCCACATAAAAATACGCCATTTGAACAACCTCTGAAAACACAATGAAAATAGAACCAACTAAAAGATTCATAGCTTTTTTATTTTCTCTATACATAAAGTTAATTAGAGCTACTGTAACTAACAACATAATGATTGCATTATAAAAATACTCTAAGGAATACTCATGTCTTGTTAGTTTATTTTGAGTTGTGTCTGTAACTATGGAAACAAAAAACACATCTAAAATTATTAGTAAAAGTATAGGTAGCGGGAATTTTTTAATCACTTCTACTAAATTCATATCTCTTAAAATTCTTACAATTAAGAATATGTACGATAGAATATAAAGTCCATTTATGATATAATAGTAATAGTCAAAAAGTGATTCACTATTTATATCAACATACCAAGAAATAAAATTTAGTATTTCTGCAATAGTAAAGGTTATTAGAAACAAGAAGAAAAATGGTCTCTTTTCACTAACCTTTAAACAATATAACGAGGTTAATAACACCATTAATAGAGCTCTAACTCCAGCAGCTTGAGCCTCATACTGAATTAGTTGCAACCCTAAAAAGACAACACTTAAAATTATTAATATGAGTATTAAAACTTTCTTCACTTCAATTTTTATTTATTCTTATAACGAAACAAATATAAAAAAGAAATACATATTAACGAACAAAAATGCATTTAATCGATGAAATTAAAGTTTTTGTAGGATTTTACTTTATTAATTGAAGAAAATCAAATTCAGAGATTATTGAAACATTTAACGATTCTGCTTTAGTTTTTTTACTTGGTCCCATATTATCTCCAGCAACAACAAAATTTGTTTTTGAAGAGATTGATGAAGACACCTTACCACCATTGTCCTCGATAAGTTTCTTTAACTCATCACGAGAAACTGTTTCAAAAACTCCTGAAACAACAAATATTTGACCTTGAAGTTTATTAGTCTGATTTGCCAGTTTTTCTGCTGATATTTCTAATTGAACTCCAAAGCCTTTTAATCTTTGAATAATATTTTGGTTTTTATCTGAATTAAAAAACTCCACAACACTTTCAGCTATTCGAATACCTATTTCGTCTACAGTAACCAAATCTATAATTGTAGCATTAGCAAGTGCGTCAACAGATTTATAGTGTCTGGCTAGTTTTTTAGCAACTGTTTCTCCAACATAACGTATACCTAATGCATACAAAACACGCTCAAAAGGAATTTGTTTAGAAGCTTCAATACCATTAACTAAGTTTTCAGCACTTTTTTCTGCCATTCGTTCTAAAGGAATAACTTGTTCTTTTGTTAATTCATATAAGTCTGAATAGTTATTTATCAACGCTTCATTAACTAAAAGCCCTACAGTTTCTCCGCCTAAACCTTCAATATCCATTGCCTTACGAGATATAAAATGCTGAATACGTCCAATTATCTGTGGGTTACATCCATTATAATTTGGGCAATAATGCTGTGCTTCTCCTTCAGTTCTTACTAAAGGTGTATTACATTCTGGACATTCTGTTATATATTTTGTGGGTTGAGAATTTAGTGGTCGTTTGCTTAAATCAACAGCTATAATCTTTGGAATAATTTCACCACCTTTTTCTACAAACACCTCATCTCCTACTCTAATATCCAGCTTTTCAATCTGGTCTGCATTATGTAACGATGCTCTTTTTACTGTTGTTCCTGCTAATTCAACAGGTGCTAAATTAGCTACAGGAGTTATTGCTCCTGTTCGTCCAACCTGATATGTAATTTCATTTAATCGTGTTGAAACTTGCTCTGCTTTAAACTTATAAGCCATTGCCCAACGTGGTGCTTTTGCTGTATAACCCAACTCTTCTTGTTGTTGTAAATCGTTTACTTTTATTACTACACCATCAGTTTCGTAAGGCAAATCATGTCTGTGAACATCCCAATATTCAATAAATTCTAAAACCTCATCTATTGAATCTACCAATTTAGCTGCAGTAGGAACTTTAAATCCCATCTGCCTTGCTTTTTCTAAGCTTTCAAATTGTGTTTTAATTTGAATATTAGATCCTATAATACTATACAGCAAACATTCTAATGGTCGTTTTGCTACTTCAGCGCTATCTTGCAGTTTTAAACTTCCTGAAGCTGTATTCCTAGGGTTTCTGTAAGGTTCTTCACCAATTTCAATACGCTCTTCATTCATTTTATTAAACCCTTCAAAAGGCAAAACAATTTCACCTCTAATATCAAATTTTTCTGGATAATCGCCTTTTAATTGTAAAGGCACAGATTTTATGGTTTTTACATTTGCTGTTACATTATCACCTTGTGTTCCATCTCCTCGAGTAACTGCTTTAATAAGATTTCCTTGTTCATAGGTTAAGCTTATTGAAGCACCATCATATTTAAGTTCGCAAGTGTATTGCACTTTGCCATCAATCATTTTCTTGATACGCGTTTCCCAATCCAATAAATCTTCTTTAGAATATGAATTATCTAAAGAATACATTCTATACTCATGAACAACAGTTTCAAAATTCTTAGTGATTTCTCCACCAACACGTAGTGAAGGTGAATTTGCATCATAAAACTCTGGGTGTTTTGCTTCTAATTCCTGAAGCTGTTTCAGTTTTACATCAAATTCAAAATCGCTAATGGTAGGTTTGTCTAATACGTAATAACTGTAATTATGCTCGCGCAACTCATCGCGAAGGTTTTTTATTTGTTGCTGAATATCCATTAAAGTAATTGAGAAAAAGTTATCTTTTTGCTTTATATTTAAAGCATCTAATATACTAAAATGCCTTTCAAGAAAATAACCGCTTTTATTGTTTTTATCAGTTTTTTATACAGTTGTGGTTCACAAACTCATGAGGTTTTAGAAACACAAATTATTCCTGCTCCAACTAAACACACTATTAATAAAGGTAGTTTTACTTTAAATAGTTCTGTTGGAATTAGTTATACTAAAGACTTTAAAATTTCGGCCGAATTTTTAAAAACATTTATTGAAGAAGGAAGTCAAATAAAATTAAAAGAAAGCAAATCGATAGCGTTTATTAAAGACGAAAGCATCTCAAGTGCCGAAGGATATTCACTTCAAATATTTCCTAATAGAATAGAAATTAAAGCGAAAACAGACCAAGGCGCATTTTATGCTGTACAATCCTTACGTCAATTATTACCTGTTGAATTTGAAAATGGAACATTTAATGAAGACAAAGTAATTATACCATGTGTTACTATTGAAGATAATCCACAATTTAAGTATAGAGGCATGCATTTAGATGTTGGTCGTCATATGTTTTCGGTCAATTTTATAAAAAAATATATTGATGCTTTGGTTATGTTAAAAATGAATGCGTTTCATTGGCATTTAACCGAAGATCAAGGTTGGCGAATAGAAATTAAAAAATATCCGAAACTACAAGAAGTCGCTGCTTTTAGAAACGAAACTTTAATTGGGCATTATAGTAATCAACCTCAACAATTTGATGGCAAACAATATGGAGGTTTTTACACACAAGACGAAGTTAAAGATGTTGTTGCTTATGCCAAAAGTCGTTTTATAACTGTAATTCCAGAAATAGAATTACCTGGACACTCTCAAGCAGCAATTGCAGCTTATCCTGAGTTAGGTTGTACAGGAAAACAAGTTGAAGTAGCTACAAAATGGGGCGTTTTTGAAGAAATTTATTGTACAAAAGATGAAACTTTTGAGTTTCTTGAAGATGTTTTAGACGAAGTGTTAGAACTCTTCCCAAGTGAATACATTCATATTGGTGGAGACGAGGCACCAAAAACAAGATGGAAAACCTGCGATGTTTGTCAGAACAGAATTAAAGCTGAAGGCTTAAAAGATGAGCATCAACTTCAAAGTTATTTTATAGCTAGAATTGAAACCTATTTGAACTCTAAAGGCAGACAAATTATTGGTTGGGACGAAATTTTAGAAGGCGGATTAGCACCAAATGCAACTGTTATGTCTTGGAGAGGAACCGAAGGCGCAGTTGAAGCTGCAAAACAAAAACATAATGTAGTGATGTCGCCAACATCACACTCATATTTTGATTATTATCAATCAGATAATGACAACGAACCTTTAGCAATTGGTGGTTATCTACCCTTAGAAAAGGTATATAGTTTTAATCCAATTCCTGAAGGATTATCTAAAGAAGAATCTCAATATATATTAGGTGCTCAAGGAAATCTTTGGACAGAATATATACCAACTTCCAAGCAAGTTGAGTATATGGTTTTTCCTCGTATGATTGCGATGAGCGAAGTAGTTTGGTCTAAACCAGAGCATAAAAATTATGCCGATTTTGTATCTCGATTAGAATATTTTCATAAACGTTTAGATGCTTTAGATATAAATTATGCTAATCATTTATTTGAAATTGAAGGCAGTTTAATTGCTGAAGGTTATCAACTTAAAACGTTAACCAAAAATAAATCTATTCGGTTTACACTAGATGGCTCAAAGCCAAGTATTAATTCAGAAGTTTACTCAAAACCAATTCCTGTTACAAAAAATACAATGATAAATGCAGCTGTTTTTAATGATAAAGAGCAATTAGGTTCAATATTTACACAAACTATAAATTACCATAAAGCAGTGGGTAAAAAAATCACAATTAATGTAGAGCCTAACAAAGCCTACTCTGGTAGTGGTGCAGATGGATTAATTAATGGGATTTCAGGTAGCGATACGCGTTATGGCGACAAAGAATGGCTAGGATTTTGGGGAGATGATTTAGAAATCACTATCGATTTAGGTGAAGAAATGGATATTAATTCAATAGAAACCAGATTTCATAACGGACAAGGACAATGGATTTATGCTCCAAATGAAATTTGGTTTAAATTTCAACTTGCAGATGGATCGACAGTAACTGATAAAATAAACACACAAAATGAAGTGACCAAAAACTTGGTGGATATCAATTATATATTTACAAAACCAAAACATTTAGACATTAAAGTCAAAACAATCATTCTAAAAATACCAAATTATGGAATCATTCCAGAAGGTAAACAAGGTGTTGGCAACAAAGCCTGGACGTTTATTGATGAAATAATAATAAATTAAAAAAACAGCGTCAGTTCGAGTGAAATTGCAAAGCAATTTAGTATCGAGAACAATAACATCTCGATACATTTTTTATAATCAAAATCACTCTATGCGACGACAATATAACTATGATACTAGAAATCTGTGCAAGTAATTACCAATCTGCTATAAATGCTCAACAAGCTGGAGCACATCGCATTGAGCTATGTTCTGAACTGGCTGTTGGTGGTATTACACCTAGTTACGGATTATTAAAACAAGTACTTAAATCAGTTACAATTCCTGTGTTTGTTTTAATTAGACCTCGAAGTGGCAATTTCACCTATTCTGATCATGAGTTTGAGATTATGAAACAAGATATTCAACTTTGTAAAGATTTAGGTTGCGTAGGAATTGTTTCAGGTGTTTTAAACAATAACAATACTATAAATATTGAAAGAACAAAAGAACTTGTTGAACTATCAAAGCCGCTTGAGTTTGCATTTCATCGCGCTTTCGACCTTGTTATTAATCCAAAGGAAGCTTTAGAACAATTAATCAATTTAGGTATTAATAGGGTTTTAACATCTGGTCAACACTCAAAAGCTATTGATGGATTAGATGTATTAAAAGCATTAAAAGAACAAGCTAAAAACAGAATTACAATTTTGCCAGGAAGTGGTATTAATTCAGAAAACGCAAAAATATTTAAAGATTCTGGATTTAAAGAAATACACGCTTCAGCAACGCAAATAATTCAAACGAATACTACTCCAAAAATTTCATTGAATATCAGTAAATTTCTTGATGAAACTGTAGAATTTTATTCAGATATTAACACCATTAAAAACATACTAAAAACAGTAACTAATGAGGCATAATTTAATCTATCTTTTACTGTTTAGTGTATTGTTTAACTGTCAAACAAAAATCAATAAAATGCCTAAAAAAATAACCTTACATGAAAATTGGGAGTTTAAAAAATCAACCGATTCTGTATGGTCAAAAGCTACTGTTCCAGGAAATGTACATTCCGATTTGTTAGAAAACAACCTTATAGAACATCCTTTTATAAAAAACAATGAAGATAGCTTACAATGGATTTCTGAAACCAATTGGATTTACAAAACCGAATTTAGTTTACAAGAATCTACCTTAAACCATAATTACCTTGAATTTAATTTTGAAGGATTAGATACTTATGCTAAAGTGATTTTAAACGACAGCTTAATTTTAGAAAGCAATAATGCATTCAGGCAATGGCAAGTTAATGTTAAGTCGTTACTTAAAACAGATAACGAGTTACGAATTGAATTTACCAAACCATCAGAATTTGAAAATATTGAAAAAAGTAAACTTTCATACGAGTTACCTGAAGGCAATAGAGTATTTACCAGAAAAGGACAGTTTCAATATGGTTGGGATTGGGGAATTAAACTCAACACTTTTGGCATTTGGAAACCAATAACACTAACCTATTGGGATGAAACTAGAGTAAATGATGTTTTTATTAAACAAGATTCCTTAACTGATTCAAACGCTAATTTAACTGCAAATTTAGAGTTTAAAAATCCGCTTAAAGCAGATTTCATGATTGATGTTTATGTAAATGATACTTTAAACCGTTCATTCGAAATGCATCATAATCCAGAGATAATTCATTATAACATCCCAATTGAAATAAAAAATCCTAAACGTTGGTGGCCACACAATTTAGGAGATCCTTATTTGTACGATATAAAATTTGTAATACGTCAAAATGAAGTAACTCTCGATAACTACACTGTAAAAACAGGATTAAGAACCGTAAAGCTAATTACAGAAAAAGATGCCATTGGAGAAACTTTTTATTTTGAAGTTAATGGTGTTCCTGTTTACATGAAAGGTGCTAACTACATTCCGCAACACAGCATGCAAAACTATGTAACTTATGATACTTATAATCGTATTTTAAATGATGTTGCTGATGCCAATATGAATATGATTCGTGTTTGGGGAGGCGGAATTTACGAAACCGATACATTCTACAATTTATGTGATGAAAAAGGTATAATGGTTTGGCAAGACTTTATGTTTGCATGCGCAATGTATCCTGGTGATAAAGCCTTTTTAGATAACATAACACAAGAAGCAATTGATAATGTAAAACGCTTACGAAATCATCCATCAATAGCTTTGTGGTGTGGTAATAATGAAAATGCCGAAGGTTGGGATCGATGGGGTTGGCAACAAGGGAAAACGCAATGGCAAAAAGAAGAAATTTGGGCTAACTACTTAAAAGTTTTTGATGAGATTTTACCTAAAGTTGTGACTGAATTTGCTGATAATATATCATATTGGGAAAGCTCTCCTCGTTATGGTCGTGGTAATCCACTACACAAAACAGAAGGTGATGCTCACGACTGGTTTATTTGGCATGATGCATATCCTTTTGAGCATTTAGAAGAAAACGTGCCTCGTTTTATGAGTGAATTTGGCTTTCAATCGTTCCCAAGTTATGAAGCTATAAAATTCAGTACTCAAAATGACAGTCTTGGAATTTTTTCAGATGATTTTAAAACACATCAAAAACATGCTCGTGGTTTCGATTTGATAAAAACATATATGGAACGTGATTTTCCAATTCCGACTGCAGATGAAGATTATGTGTACATGAGTCAAGTATTGCAAGCTCATGGAATAACCAAAGGATTAGAAGCACAACGTAGAGCAAAACCTTATAATATGGGAACTCTATATTGGCAACTTAACGATTGCTGGCCAGTAATTTCTTGGTCTAGTATCGATTTTTTTGGTAATTGGAAAGCATTGCATTATAAGGCCAAACGTAGTTTTGAAAACGTGTTGTTGTCCTCAAAAATTGATAACGACACCTTAAAAACATATATAGTAAATGACGAATGGATGCAGAAAAAAGGAATGCTATCTATTCATTTAAAAGATTTTAAAGGCAATACACTTTGGTCAACCACTAAAGATATATTAGTTGATAAAAACAGCAGTGCTATTTACCATAAATTAGATTTGAATAGCCTTAAAATAAACAGAAAGGATATTGTTGTTATAACACAATTTGATGGCGAAACAAGCTATTTTTATCTGGTTAAACCTAAAGAATTGGCTCTAGAAAATAGCACAATTACAACAAACATTACAGATACAAAAGATGGTTTTACAATTGAGTTAAAAAGTACAACACTACAAAAAGATGTATTTTTATTTACTGATGCAAAAGGCCATTTTAGTGATAATTTTTTCGATTTGATGCCTAATCAATCATTAAAAATTGAATTTAAAACTAATGCAAGCACTATTGACGATTTAAAAATTAAGACTCTAAATATGTTTGTTAGAGAAAATTTTAAAGCTTAATTTTTTTTAGATTTTTCTTGCTTTGAGATTATTCCCTCTAACCAAATCTTATTTTTTTCTGTAAATTCTGAACTACTATTTGGTTCTAAAAAAATCATTTTTTTAAGCAATTCTTCCCCACCAACTCTAATAATATTAGATAATATTCTGTTATTTGAAAAATCTGATGGAAATTCAAATTGCATCAAATTTATTCTCCCATCTAAAACATTAGAATAATAAACCTTATCATAATTAAAGAGCTTAAACCTTATTTTAGTCGCAAAATCACCATCATAATCTACAGATAATGTTTCTATAATTCCTTTTGGCTCTAATTTATCTGTTAAATAACTATTACCACAACTTGCATAACTCCAATATTCAATAGGCTTCCATTCTCCATTTTTATTTTTTGCTTCTTGAATTAGATAAAACGACCTGTCTTGTCTTTGAATAATTAATGAATCAGTAGTATTGTTGTAAATATAAATTGAATATAATGACTTTGTGTTTTTCTCAATATCACTAAAAACAAAGATTGAATTGAGAGTGTCTTGTGTTTTTTGAGCAATTAAAACAATTTGATTTTTAGTTTTTATTTGATTTTCAAACTTCTCAAACACATTACTTGAAAGCACAACATCCCAAGGAATGTAATTTCTGTTCCTTTCCATGCCAGATGTTTGAGCGTTTAAGTTGAAAGTTAAAAAGACAAAAAATATACCAAATATAATCTTCATATAAAGCTTTAATTATATTTAACTCCTTTAATCATTCTATTATTGCCAAACATATCTTTTTTTAACTCTATGTCTTTAAAATTGAAGTCTTCTAGTAGTTGAATCATTTCAGTACCTAGATATTGGTTAATTTCAAAATACAGCGTTCCTCCTGCTTTTAGGTTATGTGTAGCGAATTCGGTTATGGCTTTATAAAAAATTAATGGATTTGTATTATCAACAAATAAAGCTAGTTCAGGTTCATGTTTTAGTACGTTACCTTTCATTTCAGCTTTTTCTAACTCTCTAACGTAAGGTGGATTTGACACAATAACATCAAATTTTTGAGATGCAGAATCAAGTTCAGTATGACAAGTCTCTAAAATGTTTAGTTCGATAAAATCGACTTCTACAGCGTTTAACTCTGCATTTTGCTTTGCAACGTCTAATGCTTTAGTAGATATATCGAGAGCTTTTACCTTGGCTTTTGGTAAGTTTTTAGCTAATGAAATAGGAATACATCCTGTTCCTGTACCAATATCAAGAATTTTTATTTGCTCTAAATTATCTTTATAATCTTCAATAATCCATAGCACCAATTCTTCTGTTTCAGGTCTTGGTATTAAAGTATTCTGATTGACTTTAAATACTAATCCAAAAAACTCCGTCTCTCCTATTATATATTGTATTGGCTCTTCAAGCTTTAATCTACTCAAAGCTTCAAACAAAGGTTGTTCCTCCTCTTTTGAAATAGTGTACTCTGGCTGCATAACCAAAGTAATTCGTTTAAGATTCAGGTAGTAATCTATTAAAATATTAAAAAAACTATCTACTTCATTATTACCATAAATAGTATCTAATTCTTTATGAAAAACATTTAATATTTCTTTTAATACCATATTTAATTAATGACTAAAGAGTTTTAATCATCCATACATTACAAGAATAATGTCCTGTATCACCAAGTGGTCCATCTAAAGGTTCAAATCCAACTTTAGCATATAGTTTTCTTGCATCTCCCATATAAGGCATGGTTTCTAAATAACATTTTTCAAAGCCAAAAAATTTTGCCTTTTCTAAACATTTAGCCATCATTGCACTACCTAAACCTATACCTCTAGCCTCAGGCATAAAATACATTTTTTGTAGCTCACATACATTGCCTTCGTAATTATCTAATTGAGCAACACCAGCACCTCCAATTATTTTTCCGCCTTTATCTATAACATAATAAGCGGCTTTGTCCTTATTATATGTACTTGCCATAATATCTAACGATTTATCTGCATAAGCGGTTCCAACTTTAGGGACTCCAAATTCCACCAAAACCGAACGAATAACTTTGGCAATCTGCTCGTTATCTTCAGGCTTTATTTCTCTAATAATGATATTATCTATACTCACTTTAAAATCTTATTTTTGTGGCAGTGAAGATACATGAAAATTACATAAAACGCTGTATTGAAATTGCCAAAAATGGACTTGGTACAACTGCGCCTAACCCAATGGTTGGTTGTGTTATTGTATATAATTCTAAGATAATTGGAGAAGGCTACACAAGCGCTTATGGAGGCAATCATGCCGAAGTAAATGCAATAAACTCGGTAAAAGATAAATCTTTACTTAAAAAATCTACACTTTACGCCACATTAGAACCTTGTTCGCATTTTGGAAAAACACCTCCTTGTAGCGATTTAATAATAAAACATCAAATTGCCAATGTTGTAATAGGCACTATAGACACACATAGCAAAGTTGCTGGCAAAGGTGTTGAGAATCTTAAAAACGCAGGATGTAATGTTACTGTTGGAGTTTTAGAAGATGAATGTAAAGCACACCATAAGCGATTTTTTACATTTCATAATAAACAACGTCCTTATATTATATTGAAATGGGCAGAAACCAAAGATGGTTTTATTGCTCCAAAACAAAAAAACGAACAACAACCAGTTTGGATTACTAATGAGTTGTCAAGACAGTTAGTGCATAAATGGCGCGCAGAAGAACAAGCCATTTTAGTAGGTACACAAACTGTTATTGCAGACAATCCTAGTCTAACGGTTAGAGATTGGACAGGTAAAAACCCTATTAGGATTGTTATTGATAGAAATTTGAAGCTTCCAAAAGATTATAATGTTTATAATTCTGAGGCAGAAACAATAGTTATATCTAAAGACAATATAGATTTTAACAAGCCTATTGCACAACAAATTTGTAATGTGCTTTTTCAGAATAATATTAATTCAGTAATTATTGAAGGTGGAGCAAAAACACTTCAGACCTTTATTGATGAAAATATTTGGGATGAAGCTAGAGTTTTTATTGGCTCTCCTGAATTTAAAGAAGGCATTAATGCACCTAAGCTCAATGGCAAACTAATACAAGAACTACTTATCGCTGAAGACCTATTAAAAATTTACATGAATGATTAAGACTATAATTTTCGACTTTGGTGATGTATTTATCAATTTAGATAAAGAAGGCGCGATGAAAAATGCGCTAAATCTTTTTGAATTACATGAATTTCCTGAAGACCTTTCTGCAGTAAATAGTATTTACGAACAAGGCTTAATGACTACTGATGAATTTTTAGAATTCTATTTAGACAATTTTCCTAACCTTGATAAGGACGACATATTAGATGCCTGGAATTTTATTTTAAAAGATTTCCCTAAACATCGCCTTGAATTTATTCAGAAATTAGCAGAAGACAAAACATACAAACTCATACTATTAAGCAATACAAACGAACTACATATAGATTGGATTAAGCACAATGTTAGATTTTATGAGGATTTTAAATCTTGTTTTGATGCTTTTTATCTATCGCATGAAATTAATTTAAGAAAGCCAAATGCTACAATTTTCGATTTTGTACTAGAAGAAAACAAACTCATAGCCAATGAGTGTTTATTTATTGATGATACTCTAGAAAATATAGAAGCTGCATCAAAACTAGAAATAAACACTTGGCACATTAACGAAAAAACAGAAGATATAACATCATTATTTACAATTAAAAGCGACCTATTTTGATATATCTTTTACTAAGTATTTTAGCATCTACCTTAATCTTTATTTGCTTTAAACTATTTGATAAATTTAAGGTAAACACACTTCAGGCTATAGTTGTAAATTATATAGTAGCTTGTACTTGTGGTCTTTTAAGCTATCAAAACCCAATACGTATTAGTGAAATTGTTTCTACAAAGTGGTTTTATGGCGCAATTGCTTTAGGTTTTCTGTTTATTAGCATCTTTAATGTTATGGCACTAACAGCCCAAAAAAATGGACTTTCTGTTGCATCTGTAGCATCAAAAATGAGTGTTATTATTCCTATTGTTTTCGGTTTTTTTGTGTATAACGAAAGTGCAGGATTTCAAAAAATATTAGGAATAGCATTAGCATTGGTAGCTGTCTATCTGTCATCAGTAAAATCAAAATCAACTGTTAACTTTAAGAAAAACTTACTTTTACCTATCATATTATTTTTTGGATCTGGAATTATTGACACTTCCATTAAATACCTTGAAACCACCTACGTTTCTGAAAACGGAATCCCTATTTTTTCTGCTACTATTTTTTGCTTTGCAGCAATTATAGGTATAGCAACTTTAATCTATAAAGCTTACAATAATCAATTTAAATTTGATTCTAAAAGTCTTTTAGGTGGATTGATTTTGGGAGTAATAAATTATAGCTCAATTTATTACTTATTAAAAGCTTTGCATTTTGAAGGTTCAGAAAGTTCAACCATATTTACTGTGAATAATGTCGCAATAGTAATGTCATCAACACTTATTGGTTTATTTTTCTTTAAAGAATACATCTCAAAAAAGAACTGGATTGGGATTGTACTAGCAATTATATCAATATTATTAGTCACACTAGCTTAATGATTGAAAAGGATACATATAAAACCATAACTAAGCCTTCAGAAGAAGTTTTGTTCAAAGACAAAAACAGTAAGTTTTATGGTTATGCTTATCCTGTAAAGAATGAAGACGATATAAAAACCCATATTGAAACATTAAAAAAACAACATCACTCTGCACGCCATTGGTGTTATGCATACCAATTAGGAATGAAAGAGAGTGAATATGCTTTTAGAGCAAACGACGATGGCGAACCTAACAATAGTGCAGGAATGCCTATTTATGGACAAATTCAATCTTTTGACGTTACTAATGTTTTAATAGTTGTTGTTAGATATTTTGGAGGTGTAAAATTGGGTGTTGGTGGATTAATAAACGCCTATAAAACTGCTTCGCAATTAGCTTTAGAAAACTCAAAAATTGTTACTCGAACAATAAATCAAAAATTTTTAATCACTTTCGATTATAAAAACATGAATAAAGTGATGCGAATTATTAAAGAAAAGAATCTAAAAATTATTAATCAAACATTAGAGTTGGATTGTCAGATAACTATTTCTGTTAGATTAAAAGATTCTGATTCCGTTTTTGAAATTTTTGAAAATTTATTTGAAATAAATATCAAGGATTTAAACGATTAATTTTGCAGTTTATCTAAAATATATTGTGGACATCGTGTAGGTCTATTCCTATTAATATCTATAAACACTAAAGACGTATTTCCAGTTGCCAAAATTTCATTTTTATCATTTAATATTTCATAATCAAATTCAATTGTTGCCAACGGAATTTTAACTAATTGTGTTTTTACTTTGATTACGTCATCATAACGTGCTGATTTTTTGAATTTTACACTCAACGAAATAACAGGCAGCATTATGCCACTCTCTTCCATCTCTTTGTATGAAACGCCAAATTTTCTCAACCACTCTACTCTACCAATCTCAAAATATTGCGCGTAGTTACCATGATAAACAACTCCCATTTGATCTGTTTCTCCATATCTAACCCTTATTTCTATTTCATCGTGTTTTAGAGATTCAGTCATAGTTTCTAAATTTTTTTTTTGTACTTTGCTAGAGATTTAAACATGATGAAAAAATTCTTAAAATTCAATAGAATTTGATTTTTTTTTTAAGAAATTTGTTCACATATTTGTCATTGTAAAATTATTCAAGAGAAACATAAATTTCTCTTTTTTTTGCTAATCTAACTAACAACAAAAAATTAAATTTAATAATGGAGGTAACTGCGCAATCGGTTTGGAATAATTGTCTGTCTTTTATAAAGGACAATATTCAGCCCCAAGCCTACAAAACTTGGTTTGAACCAATTGTAGCTGTGAAGTTTGCCGACAATGCTTTAAGTATTCAGGTACCTAGCAAATTTTTTTATGAGTGGTTAGAAGAACACTATGTAAAAATCCTTAAAGTTGCTTTAACTAAAGAACTTGGTGAAAACGCCAAACTTGTTTACGTAATTAAAATGGAAAACACTTACGGTAATAAGCAACCATTTACAGAAAAAATTCCGAGTTCTAATAGAGGTGCAATGAAATCACAAGATGTTGATGTACCTTTAAACAATAAAAACCCTGAACTAAAGAATCCTTTTATTATACCTGGAATTAGAAATGTTAAGATTGAATCTCAACTAAATCCTAATTATAATTTCGAAAACTTTTTAGAAGGAGATTCTAATCGTTTGGCCAGAAATGCAGGTTTAGCTGTAGCAAACAAGCCAGGTGGCACTTCATTTAATCCATTGTTAATTTTTGGAGGTGTTGGTCTAGGAAAAACACATTTAGCTCACGCTATTGGTATTGACATAAAAGACAAATATCCTGAGAAAACGGTTTTATATATTTCAGCTGAAAAATTCACGCAACAATATATAGACTCAGTTAAAAAGAACAACAGAAACGATTTTATACACTTCTACCAGATAATTGATGTGTTAATTATTGATGATGTTCAGTTTTTATCTGGAAAATCTGGCACGCAAGATGTTTTCTTCCATATTTTCAACCATTTACATCAAAATGGAAAACAAGTTATATTAACTAGTGATAAAGCACCTGTTGATATGCAAGATATTGAACAACGTTTGTTGTCTCGTTTTAAATGGGGACTTTCTGCTGAATTGCAAAGCCCTGATTTTGAAACCAGAGTTTCAATCCTAAAAAATAAACTATATCGCGATGGTGTTGAAATGCCAGATGATATTATTGAATATGTTGCGAAAAACATTAAAACTAATGTTAGAGAATTGGAAGGTGCCATTATTTCATTAATAGCACAATCTTCTTTCAATAAAAAGGAAATTACATTAGGTCTTGCAAAAGAAATTGTTGAGAAGTTTGTAAAAAACACCAAACGAGAAGTTTCTATAGATTATATACAAAAAGTAGTTTCAGACTATTTCCAAATGGATGTTAACACTTTACAATCTAAAACAAGAAAACGTCATATAGTACAAGCAAGGCAACTAGCTATGTTCTTTGCTAAAAAGTACACAAAGGCATCGTTAGCTAGTATAGGTTCACAAATAGGAAAACGTGATCATGCTACTGTACTACACGCTTGCAAAACTGTTGATAATCTTTCTTCAACAGACAAGCAATTTAGAAAGTACGTTGAAGACCTTTCTAAAAAATTATCGCTTTAATTAAAAAGTAATGGCTAAAATACTAATGGTTTGTTTGGGTAATATTTGCCGATCTCCATTAGCACATGGCATACTTCAATCTAAATTACCAGATTCATTTATTGTAGATTCTGCAGGAACAGGCAATTATCATATTGGCTCTCCTCCTGATAGTCGATCAATTAGTGTTGCCAAAAAACATGGTATTGATATAAGCACTCAAAAATGCAGACAATTTAAAGTTTCAGACTTTGATAGGTTTGACATTATTTACGTTATGGATTCATCAAACTACAATAATGTAGTTAATCTTGCCAGAGACTCAAAAGATGTTTCAAAAGTAAAACTCATTCTAGAAGAAATTAAAACTGTTATTTCTTCAGAAGTTCCTGATCCATATTATGGTGATATTTCAGATTTTGAGTACGTATTTAATGTATTAAACGAAGCTTGCGAGCAGATTGCTATAAACCTTAAAGATTAAGGTAAAAAAACTAGTTACTTCTTTTTTTCGTAAATTAGAACAAATTAACTCCCTAAATATATTAATAATGAAGACTTTAACCTCTTTCCTATTGGGATTTTTTAGTTCTATTATTTTTGCTCAAGATATAGAGTTAGAAGCTTTTGCTTCTGGATTTTCTAGCCCTGTAAACATAAAACATGCAGGAGATAATAGGCTTTTTGTTGTAGAACAAAGTGGCTATATAAAAATTGTTAACTCAGATGGATCAGTTAATGCAACTTCTTTTTTAGATATAAATTCTATAGTTGTAGATGGAGGTGGTGAAAGCGGATTGTTAGGATTAGCTTTTCATCCTAATTACATTGCAAACGGTTACTTTTATGTTAATTATATAAATAACTCTGGCAACACGGTAATTTCTCGTTTTACAAGAAACTTATCTAACCCTGAACTCGCAGATACTACTTCAGAATTAATTCTTCTAACAATAGATCAACCTTTTGGAAACCATAATGGAGGTGATATGGCTTTCGGACCAGATGGTTATTTATATATAGCAACTGGAGATGGAGGTTCTGGTGGTGATCCTGGAGATAGAGCACAAAACATCAACCTTTTATTAGGTAAATTATTAAGAATTGATGTTGACAATACAAGTAATGGAAACAATTATGCCATACCAGCAGGTAATCCATTTGTTGGCAACACAAATGCAATGGAAGAAATTTGGGCTGTTGGTTTAAGAAACCCTTGGAAGTTTTCTTTCGATAAGCAAACCAACGAATTATGGATAGCAGATGTAGGTCAGGAAAATTTTGAAGAAATAAATATGGTAGCTCCAAACGAAAGCGGAATAAATTATGGTTGGAGATGCTATGAAGGTAATACAGCATACAACCTAACAGGAAATTGTCCAGATCAGAGCTTATTAACGTTTCCAGTAGCCGTTTATTCTCATACAGGAAATGGTGCTTTTAAATGCTCTATTACAGGAGGATACAGATATAGAGGCATCACAGAACCCAACTTAACTGGACTTTACTTTTTTGCTGATTATTGTAGTAATGAAATTGGTATTTTATCTCAATCTGGTAGCTCGTGGACGATGACTTTTACAGCACCTTTTAATGGAAATAACTGGTCTGCTTTTGGTGAAGATGTTAATGGAGAACTATATATTTGTGGTTTAAATTCTGGAACGGTTTACAGAATAAAAGAAAGCAATTTAGGTGTTGAAGACAATGATCTATTTGGAGTAAAAATTTATCCTAACCCAACAAATAATGAGTTTGTAATTGATACTAGAGATTCATTAATCCTATTAAAAGAAATAAATATTTTTAATATTCATGGTCAATTAATAACAAGTATTTCTACTTTTGAAAATCAATTAACCACCATATCTACAAAAACACTTACAAAAGGTATTTATCTAATAGAGGTTATAAATACTGAAGGCAATAAAAAGACAAAAAAACTCATAAAAAGTTAATGGAGCAAAAAACAGGAAAACTATACCTAATCCCAACACGATTAGGCGACAATCCACCACTAGAGGTTTTACCTTTATCAATACATAAAGTAATAAGCGAAATAGATAATTTTATTGTTGAAAATGAAAAAACAGCGCGTCGCTTTATAAAAAGTGTTTGTCCAGAAAAACCTCAACCATCTTTAATTTTAAATCTTTTAAATAAATATACCCAAGAGGATGAGTTATTTAGCTTTTTAGATGCTTGTAAAAAAGGAAAGAATATAGGACTTTTATCTGAAGCTGGTTGCCCAGGAATAGCAGATCCAGGTGCTGAAATTGCTAAAATTGCACATCGTAACAACATACAAGTTGTGCCACTAGTAGGCCCTTCGTCAATTATTTTGGCTTTAATGGCTTCAGGAATGAATGGTCAGAGTTTTGCATTTAATGGCTATTTACCTATTGATAAAGGCGAGCGTAAATCTGAACTAAAACGTTTAGAAAAACTGTCTCAAGATCAAAATCAAACACAGCTTTTTATTGAAACTCCTTACAGAAACAACAAAATGTTGGAAGATTTATGTGCTGTGCTTCATCCTGCAACACGAGTTTGTGTGGCTTGTGATATAACTTTAAGCACAGAATATATAAAAACAATGCCTGCTAATGAATGGAAAAATGCGACAGTAGACCTACACAAACGTCCAGCAATATTTATTATACATAAAGATTAATAAAAACCGTGTTTTTACGCATATTGTACACCATTTTTATTCACAGTGCTTTATTAAATTCCAATCCACGGATACAGTTTTAGTACTTGGATTATATTCAAACTCTGTTATTTTATTCTTGCAATTCAAGATTAAATATTCATGCTCTAGTTTGTTTGTGTACAGATAACCTATCAAATTAGTCCAATGTTTTATTGGATAGCAACTTTCCTTTTCCGATTCCGAAAGTTGCTCATATTCTTCAATACTGATACTTTTAAAAGTAGGCAACTCAATTTTACCTAAATTCAATTTTTCAAATCCAAATTCCAGATTCAGTATTTCAACATATAATTCTCGGTCTTTTAAAATTAGGTCATCTTTTCCAATACCTTCTGGTATTTGCAGTTTAAAGAAACCATGAAAATCAGATTCTGATTTTTTATCAGAATTTTTAAAATATATTTTAACTCCAGGGATTTCTGATTCTTGTTGAAATAGTTGGCCAGATATTTGAGCATTTACTATTCCACTGAATACTAAAATAAAAATCGATATGAAGAATATCTTTTTCAAATGGCACACAACTACTTACAAAGTAACTTTAGCCTTCTTATTTGCTACTATGTAAGAAGTGTCATAACCAGAAAACTTCTTCATATAGTGTGTGATAGATGAGCCAAATGCATCAGAAAAATTAACTCCACCATAGCTTCTTAAAAACTTTTTTACACTTCCTGGTCCAGCTAAATGTGCAGCAGCCAATATACCAGATTCGGTAATTTGAATTCCACTTATTTTTTTACCTACAAAACGACTAATGTCTTTTCTTAAAATCCATTTATTTCTTTCAGCATTAGCTAAAAATGCTTTTTCTTGAAGCTCTGGATTATACAAAAATTGTTCAGCGTTATAAATTCCTATCACTTTAAGAGTTTCAACACCAAATTGATATTTGCCTAAATACCCAAAATCGTTAACTGTAAAATAATTACCTCTAGACTCTTTAAAAGCTAAAGCCTCTTTAAAGCCCATATAATTCTTACCTAAATAAGGAAAAAAGTTATCGAATGTGTTAGTTTGAGTAGGTTCTTTTTCGTCTAACATCGCAACATCTTTAGAAACTGTGTAGTTAAGTTCTAAACCTTTAGTTGAGAAGTTTGTCATATCTACAGTTGTGTTAGTATTTAACGCAACTACCAATATGGCACAAATTGACATTGGGACAACGAAATAATTAGTGATTTTTTTAATCATAATGCTAATTTTTTAAGCCTTTATTTTCTAAAAAATACCTTTTAATTTTCAGCGTGCAAATATACAACTTTTATTTAGATGCTGAAAATTAGACTGTTAACAATTGTTAAAAGTAGACAGGATGCACTTTTAACACACCTCTATCATCCAATTCCAATGTTGGAAATGGCACCTTAATTACGTTAAAAACCTCAAATATGGTTTTCAATACATGAGATTTTGTTTCAATTCTTGACAAATCTACATCTAAACTCAAATAGAATTGACGTTTACGTTGATGACTTATAATCAAGTTATTAACAGTTTCCGATTTCCCTGTGAGCATACCTTCTGCTCCATAGCCAATAGCTACATTTAGCCATTTCGGAATTTGGCTTTCTTTAAAAAAAGAATGCACATTAGCACTTAACCAATATGTTTGTCCGTTATAATCTTTTAGCATTTCTTCAATAAACCCTTCTCCTAGTTTGTCTGGTCTTTGTGGTGCATATTTTGTTTGATGAAATGAATATTTTAAGGTAATTCGTTGCTCTTCCCATAGTAACTCTTGACCAACATAAAGCCCTGTTCCAGCTGCATTTGCAGCCATATCACTCCAAGAAAATCCCCATTCTTCACTAAAACCATCAAAAACTTCAACAGCTGTTAAAAAAGTAAAACCTAATGTTGAACCATATACTAACTGGTTTTTTTTACTCACTCCACTCCAATTCAAAATATTTGCTCCTGCTCTGCCTATTTGGTATGACGAAAACACATGGCCAACTTTATCCATTTGCAACCACTCATCAGCATCATTTAGGGTGTGGAATTTAGAACGAGGATAATCTACATACCACAACTGGTTTAATCCTAATAAAGACAAACCCATTGTAGATGATTCAGATATAATTACTGCATTTCGCCTAGGTAAGTTTAAGGTATCACTTGGCGTTAAAAAACTTTCAAATTTTGATTGTGCAACTGTAGAAATAGTAACAAAAAAAACAATACAAATATGTTTTATGTTACACATTATAGTTACCTATTTACGCCTTGTTTATTAATCCAATTTACATATTCTTGTCTGTTTACATTATGTTGCGACAAGCTTTTAGCGAATTTATGGTATCCAAAGTTTTTAACGTCTGCAACAAAATAGTAATAATCATGGTTTTCATAATTTAAAACAGCATCTATTGAAGAAATATCTGGCATTGCAATTAAACCTGGAGGCAAGCCAACATACTTATATGTATTGTAAGGCGAATCTAATTCTAAATCTTTATAAAGTACTCGTTTAATTACTTGGTCAAAATCGCCAGTACTCTTTTTAATCGCATAAATAACAGTAGGATCTGCTTGTAGCAACATACCAATTTTATAACGATTCATATACACACCAGCTACACGGGCACGCTCATCTGCTTTTGCTGTTTCTTTTTGAACAATTGACGCCATAATTAAAACCTGTTCAGGAGTTAGGTTAATTGCTTTGGCTTTATTTAAACGAGTTTCATTCCAGAATCTGCCGTATTCTTTTAACATTCTGTCTCTAAACTGTTCAGCAGATGTGTTCCAGAAAAACTCATAACTGTTCGGTATATACATTCCTAATGCGGTTGCATTGCTAAAATTGTGTTTCTTTAAAAAAGAAGAATCTTCCATCACTTTTAAAAGCGTTATACTATCTGCTTCAATTTGGGTAGATACGCGTCCTGCAAGTCGCTCAATAGTTTCTTGATTGTTAAATGATAATCTAACAGGAATATTATTACTTCTAATAGAGTTAATAATATCGTTATTACTCATTCCTCTTTTAATAGTATATTTACCAGCTTTTACATTTGCAACATACTTTTTCTGTTTTGCAAGTGCATCAAAATCACTTATATCTGTTAAATAAGGCTCAAGCTTTGCTCTAACATCATTGTAAGTTGAATTTGTTTCAATATAAATAATGATTTCTTCGTCTTCGAATGTGGTGTTTGGATTAAACATTATATCATATATATTATATGACACAAAAGCTATAATTGCTAATCCGATAAGTGCTATTGCAAGAAGAATTTTTTTGAAATACATATTATTTTTTAATCAGTTGAAATAAATACTCGTTTTTAAAATTGCCATTAGTGAAAATCCAGTCTTTTTTTAATCCTATTTCGTTAAAACCTTGACTCGTAAATAATTTAATACTAGCTTGATTATCTTCAGAAATATTACAATATAATTGATGTAAGTTTAGGTGTTTAAAACTATAATTGATTAATAATTGTAGGGCTTCTTTACCAAAACCTTTTTTTCTGTTTATTGAATCTTTCACCAAAACTCCAATACCAGCTCTACTATTCTTAAAATCAAAATCAAACAAATCTATCATACCTAGTGCTTCATTAGTATAACTTGAAATAACCAAACGCAATTGTTTAACTTCAAAAATATCTTTATGTGCATTCTCAAGATATTGCTTTATAAGATATTTAGAATAAGGTGTTTGAGTATTACTTATTTCCCAAATATCTTCGTTGTTTTCAATTTCATGAATAAACTCTAAATCTTCAGGCTCTAAGGCACGCAAATAAATATGTTCTCCTTTTAATGTTATCATTTAATGATTCCTTTAAACACTTGAATTGCTGGTCCTATTAGCCATATGTTTTTAAATCCATCTCCGCTTTTTTCAAAAGACACATTTAAAACGCCACCTTGGGCATTAAGTGTTACCATATTTTTTTCGGTTTCGCCAATGTAACTCATAGCTAATGCTACTGCAGTTACTCCTGTTCCACACGATAATGTTTCATCTTCTACTCCTCTTTCATAAGTACGAACCGCAAAAGTGTTGTTAAAAACCTTTTTAACAAAATTAACATTGCTTCCAGACTGATTATATGGTGGTGCATACCTTATTTTTGAACCATTTGTTTTTACATCAAGTGACTCTAAATTTTCTTCTATTTGCACATGATGTGGTGAACCTGTATTTAAGAAAATATGATTAGAATGCTTTTCAACTAAAGTAACATCTTGCATCTGAAGTTTTACTATGTCGTTTTCAATATGTGCATGATGTAATCCATCGACAGCTTCAAATATTGCTGTATTATCAATAATATTCAAATATTTTGCAAAAGCTGTAATGCATCGTCCACCATTACCACACATAGTACTTTGATTACCATCTGCGTTATAATAAACCATTTTAAAGTCTGCTTTTGGATGGTTTTCTAATAGGATTAATCCATCAGCACCAATACCAAATCGTCTATCACATAAGTTTGCAATAAGCGCTGTATTGTCTTTATCAAATAATTCTTGACGATTATCTATCATCACAAAATCATTTCCTGTTCCTTGATATTTAAAAAATTCTATACTCATAACTTGATGACAAATATAGGAATAATAGGTGGTATTTTGCTTTGTTAAATCATCGTTAAAGTGCACGTTAAAAATCGTTAAAGCTGGAAAGTGAATTCAATAAATTTTTAATTTTAGTCGTTAAATGTAAAACATAAACTTTATTAATACATACATATGAAAAAGATTTTAACCTTATTATTTGTCTCAGTATTAGGTGGAATCATGACCTTATCTGCCTACAAATTATTTTTTGAAAATGACAGCAAATTTTTTGTATCTCAAAACACTACAAAACCAGCAGTAATACAAACAAGTAATACTGCTACATCTGGTTTGTATAATGCAGCTACAGTAGATTTTACGAGCGCAGCAGAAAATACAGTGCATGCAGTTGTACACGTTATGAACACCTCTACAATGAGCGCTCCAATGACAATACAAGATTTGTTTATGGGACGAAGTTCACAAAGGCCTCAAATTGGAACTGGAAGTGGTGTTATTATTTCTCCCGATGGATATATAATTACCAATAACCATGTTATAAATGGCGCTCAAAACATTTCTATTACTCTAAATGACAATAAGACTTATACAGCCGAATTAATTGGTACAGACGAAAAAACAGATATTGCATTATTAAAAATTGATGCTGACGAAGATTTGCCTTATGTAACCTTTGGTGATTCTGACCAAGCAAAAGTTGGCGAATGGGTTTTGGCAGTTGGTAATCCTTTTAATTTAAATTCAACAGTAACAGCAGGTATTATTAGCGCAAAAGCTAGAGATTTATCTGGTGTTAGTGCACAATCTTTTATTCAAACTGATGCAGCAGTAAATCCTGGAAACTCAGGAGGAGCTTTAGTAAATACTAATGGAGATTTAATTGGCATAAACACTGCTATTAGCTCACAAACAGGATCATATATTGGTTATTCTTTTGCAGTACCTAGTAATATTGCCAGAAAAGTGGTTGAAGACATTATGGAATTTGGAAATGTTCAAAATGGTATTCTTGGTGTCACTGGAGGCGCTTTAAATAGCAAAGCTGCAGAAGAATTTAAAGTAAATGATACTGAAGGGTTTTATGTAAGCGATATTGAAGAAAACTCTGGTGCTGCCAATGCTGGAATAAAAAGTGGTGACATTATCAAGAAAATTGATAATATTAAAATATCTAAATTTTCAGATTTAAGTGGTTATTTAAATACAAAACGACCAAATGATATTGTAAATGTAACACTTATTAGAAATGGCTCTGAAAAAGTAATTCCTGTTAAATTATCAAAAAGTGAAATAATGACAGTTGAATATTTAGATATGCAACTAAGAAATATTCCTAAAAAAATCAAAAAAGAAAACAATATAGAAAACGGAGTTATTGTTGTAAAAAATGAAAATTATGCTCTTTATAAAAATTTAGGAATTCAACCTAATTATATCATTACAGAAATTAACGGACAAAAAATTAATAGCGTTGATGATATAAATAATATAAAGCAGAAATATGGAAATGAGGTGAGTAAAATTGGAATTATTAATAATAAAGGCCAAAAAGAGAACTTCATTTTTAGATAATTCGCTATATAATTAACGATATAAAACCCTTTAAAAAATGATAATTTTTAAAGGGTTTTTTAATTTAAAAAAAAGCTACGAAAACGTTTGAAATATATTATTTTTGCACAAAATTTAAAACATAACACAACAACACTAAATCTTGACACTATGAGTTTTAACGGAACTTATGAAAAAGAATTAGCTTTTCAAGCTGATCGTAGAAGAGCAACAGTAGAATTTATTAAAATTGTTAGCGACCTTTGGTATGACAAATCTATCGAACTTGTTCTTTTTAGAAACCCTTTAATTGATCAAAATGTAAGCGAAATTTTAAACTTGCACGAATATGCAGGCGAATTTGTTGGAAAGCCAATTTCAATTTTTGATTCAGTTGAAATAGCCCAAGCAATCAAAACATTAGACATTCCGCCAGCAAAATTAGATATTGGAAAATTAACTTACGAGTTTCATTTAGAAGACCAAAAGTATAGCAACGCTACTGCTTTTGTTGCTAATAAATTAAAAGATGCTAGTAAATTTGAAGCTATACAACCAAAAGATGTTATTCTTTATGGTTTTGGTAGAATTGGTCGTTTAGTTGCAAGAGAGTTAATGACAAAAGCTGGAAAAGGTAATCAGCTACGTTTAAGAGCTATTGTAACTCGTGGAAAAATTGACCAAACTGTGTTAGAAAAAAGAGCTTCATTATTACGCAATGACTCAGTACATGGAGATTTTTCTGGAACTGTAGTTGCTGATGTTAAAAACAGTGCATTAATAATTAATGGTACAACTGTAAATATTATTTCAGCTAACAACCCAGAAGATATTGACTATACAACTTACGGAATCAATAACGCATTAGTAATAGACAATACAGGAGCTTTTAGAGATAAAGATGCCTTAAGTAGACACTTAATATCTAAAGGTGTTAATAAAGTATTACTTACTGCTCCAGGAAAAGGCGTTCCAAATATTGTACATGGTGTTAATCATTTAGAACACAATCCTGATACTGTAAATATTTTTTCTGCAGCATCTTGTACTACAAATGCAATAACTCCTGTTTTAAAAGCTATGGAAGATACTTTAGGTGTTAAATTTGGACATTTAGAAACAATTCACGCTTACACAAATGATCAAAATTTAGTAGATAATTATCATGATAAATATCGTCGTGGTAGAGCCGCTGGATTAAACATGGTTATTACTGAAACTGGTGCTGGTAGCGCAGTTACAAAAGCTTTACCATCATTTGAAGGTAAATTAACATCTAATGCTATTAGAGTTCCTGTTCCAAATGGTTCTTTAGCTATTTTAAACTTAGAATTAAACAAAAAAACCTCAATAGAAGATATTAATTCAATAATGAAAAAATATGCTCTAGAAGGTAATTTAGTTGAGCAAATTAAATACGAATTGAGTGATGAGTTAGTATCTAGCGATATTGTTGGTTGCTCTGCTCCTTCTATTTATGATAGTAAAGCTACTATCGTTAGAGCTGATGGTAAAAACGTAATACTGTATATATGGTATGATAATGAATATGGCTATAGCCATCAAGTTATTCGTTTAGCTAAATATATTTCAAAAGTGAGACGATTTACATACTACTAGTAGTAGTAATTAAATTATAATTTGAAAATCTTGTTCTTAGTTGAGCAAGATTTTTTTTATTAAAAAAACATCTAAAAAACACTTTGCATACGTAAATATTATAGCCTTACAATAGTGAGGCTATTTATTTTATAATTAGTAAACGTCTTGATATTTTTTTATCTTGTTCAAAATTAACCACATCTGAAAAAACCAAACCTAAATGAATTCTAACAAAAATCTACTATTTACGCTTCTATGTTTAGTAGCTTTCAACTATACTAATGCACAAGAAACTGACACTGATGAAAACAAACTTTCATTAACTGAAGGCACCATAGATAATCAATTTGAGTATGTTATTCAACGCTCAAATAATTATGAAGACTATAAAGTTGTAAAAAAGACATGGCTTTATGCATTAAAAGCACATACTATAGATACATTAAAAGTTATCCAACAAAATCTTAGTGACACGAAATTAGTTGTTAAAAATCAAGCTGAAGAAATTAAAATTTTAAAAGATAATTTAGCCAATACAAACGCAACTTTATCAACTGTTAAAGAAGAAAAAAACAATATGTCGCTGTTTGGTATGCAAATGAGTAAAGCAGGATATAGCGCATTAATGTGGAGTTTTATAGCTATTCTGCTTGCTTTATTACTACTGTTTATATATAAATTTAGAAACAGTAATATAATAACCAAACAAGCAAAAAAATCGCTTGAAGATACAGAAAGAGAATTTAATGAGCATCGAAGTATTGCTTTAGAAAGAGAACAGAAAGTTCGTCGACAGCTACAAGATGAAATCAATAAACAAAAGACAAATAAAAAAGACAAGTAATTTTTTTAAAATATCTTTTATAAAAATCTGTAACTTACTTACAGATTTTTATTATTCAATAAAATGAAAATAACAAAAGCTAGTATAGAACATATTAATGAGTTAGTACCATTATTTGATGCATATCGAATTTTTTACGAGCAAACTTCCGATTTAAAAAAAGCTAAACGTTTTTTAATAGACAGACTAGAGCAAAACGAAAGTGTAATATATATTGCTTTTATTGACAATAAAGCAGTAGGTTTTACACAATTATACTATCTGTTTTCATCTGTGTCAATGGAGCGAATGTACCTGTTAAACGATTTATATGTTGATGCAAATCATAGAAACAAAGGTGTTGGCGAAGCTCTAATAGATGCTGCAAAAAACAATTGTAAAGACAATAATTTTAAAGGATTAGCAATACAAACTGCTTTTAACAATCCTGCACAAAACTTATATAAACGTTTAGGTTTTAAAAAAGATACTGACCTTCATTTTTTTTGGTCAAACACAAATAACTAAAGTTTTATTATTCTTGTTATTCTTTGCATCTTTGCAAATATGAGAATAGATATTATTACCGTTTTACCCGAGTTACTTAAAAGCCCATTTGAAGCTTCAATATTAAAAAGAGCAATAGAAGCAAATTTGGTAGAAGTACATTTCCATAATTTACGTGATTACACAACAGATAATTATAAATCTGTTGATGATACACAATTTGGTGGTGGCGCAGGAATGGTTATGACGATAGAACCTATCGATAAGTGTATCACACAATTACAATCTCAAAGACATTATGATGAGATTATATATATGACTCCAGATGGTGAAACTTTAAAGCAAGGTATTGCTAATCAAATTTCATTAAAAGAAAATATTATTATTCTCTGCGGACATTATAAAGGTGTAGATCAACGTGTAAGAGACATGTTCATTACTCGTGAAATATCAATAGGTGATTATGTTTTATCTGGTGGCGAACTTGGTGCTGCAGTGCTTTGTGATGCAGTAATTAGATTAATTCCTGGAGTATTAGGTAATGAAACTTCTGCACTAACTGATTCATTTCAAGATAATTTATTAGCTCCTCCTATTTATACAAAACCAAGAGAATACAAAGGCATGAAAGTTCCAGAAATTCTATTTAGTGGTAATTTTCCTGAGATAGAAAAATGGAGAGAAGAACAAGCCTACTTAAGAACCAAAGAAAGACGACCAGATTTATTGGATGAATAATTATAGCTTTTTAGTTGTTATTAGTTATATGTTTTCTGAATGAAAATTTTATTAATTATTAATTGTTAATTACTAATTATTGATTACTTTTGCATCCAATTTCGGATTAACCTCTGGCGATATACGTGAATGTTGGTTTGAAAAAATCCTAAAAAAATAAAAGAGATGAATTCTTTAGTAAAATTTGTACAAGACGAATTTGTAGAAAAAAAAGACATTCCAGAATTTGGAGCTGGTGATACAATTACAGTGTATTACGAAATTAGAGAAGGTGACAAAAAACGTACACAGTTTTTTAAAGGTGTAGTTTTACAACGTAAAGGTTCAGGTGCATCTGAAACATTTACTATCAGAAAAATGTCTGGTACTGTAGGTGTTGAGCGTATCTTCCCAATTAACTTACCAGCACTTCAAAAAATTGAAGTAAACAAAAAAGGTAAAGTTAGACGTGCAAGAATCTACTACTTTAGAGGTCTTACTGGTAAAAAAGCAAGAATCAAAGAAAGAAGAGACTAATCACAATAGTTTTATATCATATAAAAGCCTTGAAAAATTCAAGGCTTTTTTTATTAACAAAAGTTAATAACTTTAGTTTATAAACGGTTGAAAACTAAATGATTGAAAAAGCAAATAATAACACAAAAGTTTTGTATTTTAGTAAAACGATTTAGCAACAACCTTTGTGTTGGTTTCAATGTCGGAATTTGAATTTAAGCTAAAATCGTATAAAGTAACGTTCTTTATAATATTGTTTTTTGAGGTTTTTTAAGTGTCACGTGTATGCGTGCAAACTGAAAAATCATGATACTTTAAAAAGTGCCGCATGTATAACAGGCCGTAACTAGTAAAGTTGAAAGTTTCTAAAGGTAGCTGTAACGAAAGTAACAGCTAAATCAGGAAACAATGTTTTAATGAGTATAAATTGCGAAAGCGACGTGTATTTTTAAAACATCAAGAAAAACAATTAAACTGAAGCATTGCAAGAACAAGTCAATACATTTTGAAAGTTTTGTAATGTTTTATTGAAATAGACAATACAAAAAACCGAAAAAGATGTGGGAATGAAAATTCAGCCATCTGAATTTAGTAGCAATGCTAAATAGGTTCGAGTAAAAACTATTTCAAAGAAAGCCATGTCAGAATAGTTCTACTATCGTGATATGGCTTTTGTTTTTTTATAGGTATATGTTTAAGGTTTTAATAAGAATACTATAAAATTTTTATAATCTTAATAAAACTTTTACCCTTGAAGCCATAACTCAAATAAAACCTCTTGAATTTTGTATATTTGCAAAGCTTAATTTTTTAAGCAGTTCCTATAAACTAAATTCAAACTATAAATGGCAAAAACGTCTACAATTATTTATACAAAAACAGATGAAGCACCAGCATTAGCAACATATTCTCTGTTACCAATTATAAAATCATTCACAAAATCTTCTGCAATCAATGTAGAAACTAGAGATATATCGTTAGCAGGAAGAATCTTAGCAAATTTCCCTAATTATCTATCAGAAAACCAAAAAATTTCAGACGCATTGGCTGAATTGGGTGATTTAGCAAAAAACCCTGAAGCTAATATTATAAAATTACCAAACATTAGTGCTTCTGTTCCTCAATTAAAAGAAGCTATCAGCGAATTACAATCTCAAGGTTTTAAGCTTCCTAATTTCCCTGATGAACCAAAAACAGACACTGAAAAAGACATAAGACAGCGTTACGATAAAATTAAAGGTAGTGCTGTAAATCCTGTTTTACGTGAAGGAAATTCGGACAGACGTGCACCAAAGGCTGTAAAAAATTATGCAAAAAAGCATCCACATTCAATGGGTAAATGGTCATCAGATTCAAAAACTCATGTAGCAACTATGACACAAGGAGATTTTTGCCATAACGAAAAATCTGTTACCCTTACTAATCCTACAAGTGTTAAGATAGTTCATTCAGACAGCAATGGTAATTCTACAGTATTAAAAGAAAATATTGCATTACTTGCTGGTGAAATTATCGATGCAACTGTTATGAATAAAAAGGCATTATTAAGCTTTTTAGAAGAACAAGTTAAAGATGCAAAAGATGCTGGTGTTTTGTTTTCATTACATATGAAAGCAACAATGATGAAAGTATCTGATCCAATTATTTTTGGTCATGCTGTACGCATATTTTTTGCTGATGTATTTAAAAAACATGGACAAACACTAGAAGAAATTGGTGTTGATGTTAATAACGGATTTGGAAATTTAGTTTCAAAACTTCAGGAATTACCTGAAGCAAAACGTAAAGAAATAGAAGCTGATATCAATACAGCATTCAAAAATGGTCCAAGTTTAGCTATGGTAAATTCTGATAAAGGAATAACCAATTTACATGTACCAAGTGATGTTATTATTGATGCTTCAATGCCAGCAATGATTCGTACTTCTGGCCAAATGTGGAATACCGAAGGTAAACAACAAGATACAAAAGCAGTTATTCCAGATAGTAGTTATGCAGGTGTTTATACTGCCACTATCGATTTCTGTAAAAAGCATGGCGCATTCGACCCTACAACTATGGGAACAGTTCCTAATGTTGGGCTAATGGCTCAAAAAGCTGAAGAATATGGATCTCACGATAAAACTTTTGAAATTTCATCAAATGGAAAAGTTCAAGTAATCGATGCTGCAGGCAATGTTTTAATTGAGCATACTGTTGAAGGTGGTGATATTTGGAGAATGTGTCAGGTTAAAGATGCTCCAATTCAAGATTGGATAAAATTGGCAGTCACGAGAGCAAGAGCATCTCAAACTCCTGCTGTTTTTTGGTTAGATAAAAATAGAGCTCATGATGCCGAATTAATTAAAAAAGTAAATTCATACTTACCTAATCATGATACATCTGGTTTAGATATCAGAATTTTATCGCCAATTGAAGCTACACATTTTACATTAGAACGTATTAAAGAAGGAAAAGACACAATTTCTGTTACAGGAAACGTATTACGTGATTATTTAACAGACCTATTCCCTATTCTAGAGTTAGGTACAAGCGCAAAAATGTTATCTATTGTACCATTGATGAATGGTGGTGGATTGTTCGAAACTGGAGCAGGTGGTTCGGCACCAAAACACGTCGAACAATTTGTAGAAGAAAATCATTTACGCTGGGATTCACTTGGTGAATTTTTAGCACTTGCAGTGTCTTTAGAGCATTTAGCAGTAGCTAATAAAAATCCAAAAGCACAAATTTTAGCTGATACTTTAGATGATGCAACTGGTAAACTTCTTGATACTGGTAAATCTCCATCTCGTAAAGCAGGTGAATTAGACAACAGAGGAAGTCACTTTTATTTGGCTTTATATTGGGCTGAAGCATTAGCCAATCAAAATTTAGATGCTGAACTTAAAGCTGAATTTATGACACTTCACCAAGTTTTAAAAGCCAATGAGAGCAAAATTGTAAACGAATTAAATAGTGTACAAGGTAAACCTGTAAACATTGGCGGCTATTATGAACCTAACGAAACATTAGTAAGTAACGCAATGCGACCAAGTCAAACATTAAATTCTTTGCTTGAAAACAAAGGAAAATAATAAATATTGTTTAATTATTTTTGTTAAATATTAAACAAATGATTATAAAGCTCCGTATATTTACGGAGCTTTTTTTAATAAAAAATAATTGCATTAAATGAATCTCATTTCAAGAATTGTTCTATTACTCTTTCTTTCGTCATTCAGTTGGCAAACATTTGGGCAAGAAAAATTCACTATAAATGGAACAATCACAGATAAAAGTAGTAACGAAACTTTAATTGGTGTTAATATCATTTTCCCAGAGCTTCAAACAGGAACAACTACTAATGAATATGGCTTTTATTCCATTACAATTCCGCAAGGCACTTATCAGATTCAAATTAGTTATTTAGGATTTACAACCATTACAGAAACAATTCTTCTAACAGAAAATAAAACTATTAATTATAAATTAACTGAATCCTCTGAAGCATTAGATGAAATAATAATTAAAGAAGATGTTGAAAAATTAAATATCAAAAAACCTCAAATGAGTGTCAATTCGCTCACCATTTCCACCATAAAACAAATTCCTGTGGTTTTAGGTGAAGTTGATGTCATTAAATCGCTCACTCTTTTACCAGGAGTTACTAACGCAGGAGAAGGATCATCTGGGTTTAATGTTCGTGGTGGTGCAGTTGATCAAAATTTAATCTTATTGGATGAAGCAACAATATTTAACTCCTCTCATTTATTTGGCTTCTTTTCTGTTTTTAATCCAGATGCTATTAAAGATTTAAAATTGTATAAAGGAGGTATTCCTGCAAAATATGGTGGACGCGTTTCTTCTGTATTAGATATTTATCAAAAAGAAGGAAATAGTAATGAATTTCACATGAATGGAGGAATAGGAATTGTATCTAGCAGATTATTGGCTGAAGGTCCAATTAAAAAAGAGAAAGGTTCCTTTTTATTTGGTGGACGAAGCAGTTACGCACATCTGTTTTTGCCATTGTTTGATATTGATAACATTGCATACTTCTATGACTTAAACACAAAATTGAGTTATAAAATCAATCAAAATAATAACATTTACTTGTCTGGCTATTTTGGTAGAGATGTGTTTTCAATTTCTGATAGTTTTGAAAACACCTACGGAAATACTGTAGTGAATTTTAGATGGAATCATCTGTTTTCTGATAAGTTGTTTTCAAATGCTTCTCTTATTTATTCAGATTATTATTATGGTTTAAAATTAAATTTTGTAGAGTTTAATTGGGATTCTGGAATTCAAAACTTCAATTTTAAATACGATTTTAAACACTATATCAATACAGATTTTAAGCTTGAATATGGTTTAAATAGCATCTATTACAAATTCAATCCTGGTGATATTCAACCATCTACACCTACTTCTGGGCTAAACCCATTTAAGCTGATTGATAAGTTCGCATTAGAAAACGCTATTTATATCGACGCAGAACATCAACTATCTAAAAAATTGGCAATAAGCTATGGTGTTCGTTTCAGTTCCTTTTTAAGACTAGGACAAGATGAACTCAACATATATCAAAACGATAATCCTGTAGTATTTAACGAAGAGCTTCAAATTTATGAAAAGGCAGAGCCAATAGGTGTTGAAACTTTTAAACGTAGTGATGTTATAAAATCGTTTTCAAATATTGAGCCTCGTTTTTCTCTAGCTTATCAGCTTAATGATGAGTCATCAATTAAAGCAAGTTATAATCGTATGAGTCAATACCTACATTTACTATCCAATACAAGTTCTCCTACACCACTTGATGTTTGGACACCTAGCGGAAAATATGTAAAACCTCAATTACTCGACCAATTTGCAATAGGCTATTTTAAGACCTTTAATGATAATGTTTATTCTTTAGAAGCTGAAAGCTTTTATAAAACCATTAAAAATAGAATAGATTACATTGATGGAGCTAATTTAATAGCTAATAATGCTATCGAACAAGTTATTCTAAATGGCAAAGCTAGAGCATACGGATTAGAAATATTATTCAAAAAAAATGAAGGTGATTTTAAAGGTTGGATTGCATATACCTTATCAAAATCAGAGCAGCAAACACAAGGACGAACTCCAATAGAGACAGGAATAAATAATGGAAATTGGTATCGTACACCTTATGAAAAAACCCATGATATTTCAATAACAGCAAGTTACCAACTAAACAAAAAATGGACTTTTAATAGTAATTTCTTGTTTCAAACTGGTCAACCTACTACTTATCCTAATGGACAATATGAGTACAATGGCATAACTATACCTAATTATGAAGCCAGAAATTCGAGTCGATTACCAACTTATCATCGCTTGGATATATCAGCTAATTATAATCCAAATCCAAACACCACTAAACGTTGGAAAGGCGAATGGGTATTTGGTATTTATAATCTTTATAACAGACGTAATGCAGCATCTATTTCATTTAGAGAAAACAGAAATACTGGTAACAATGAGGCTTTACGGTTAGCAATATTCGGAATCATACCATCAGTTTCTTATAATTTTAAATTTTAAGACATGAAAAATTATTTTTTATACATATTACTAATAGTTTTTACAACTTCATGTGAAGATGTAATAGATATCAATCTCAATACAGCAGAACCAAAACTCGTTATCGACGCATCTATCAATTGGTTTAAAGGCACTATTGGCAATGAGCAACAAATTAAACTCTCACTAACTGCTCCATATTTTAACACGTCTGTACCTCCAGCAAATGGAGCAATTGTTTCTGTTTCAGATAATAATAGCAATACTTTTAATTTTATCGAAGAAGGCAATTCAGGGATTTATAGAAATACAACTTTTGTTCCTGTAATTAATCAAACTTATATCCTTACAATAATTTACAATGGAGAGACATACACAGCTACTGAAACTTTAAAATCTGTTGTAGATATAGATTTTGTAGAACAAAATGATAATGGAGGTTTTTCAGGTACCGAAACCGAACTCAAAGCTTATTATACAGATCCAGAAGATGAGGAAAACTATTATTTTTTTGAGTTCATTAGTGATATTCCTGTTATTCCAACTCTAGAAGTTTATGAAGATGAATTCACCAACGGAAATCAAATTTTCGGATTTTACACTGAAGCTGAATTAGAAGCTGGTGATCAAGTAATTATTCGTAATTATGGAGTTTCCGAACGCTTTTATGAGTTTATGTTTATACTTTTACAGCAAAACAGCGAAGAAGGAGGAGGTCCTTTCGAAACACAACCAGCTACTATAAGAGGTAACTGCATTAATCAAACAAATCCCGATAATTTTCCTTTAGGTTATTTTAGACTTTCCGAAGTAGTAGAATTAATTTATACAGTACAATAATTTGGGCGTTACACTTTTTCACTTTAATGTTCAAAGTGTCGTGCTGTTCGCTATATCTTTTGCAAAAAAAGCGCAAAAGGATGTCGCTACCATCACTAACGCATACCAAAAATTCGTATTTTTGAATCATGCAATTTACAAAAACAACCGAACAAGATTCTAACTACAATCATTTAGAACAAATGAGTGTCTCAGAACTTCTTACTAATATCAATAAAGAGGATAAAACCGTTCCATTTGCTGTAGAAAAGGCAATACCTCAAATAGAAACTCTGGTTAATCAAATAGTACCAAAACTAAAATCTGGCGGGCGATTATTCTATATAGGAGCAGGTACAAGTGGTCGTTTAGGCATTGTAGATGCATCAGAGTGCCCACCAACATTTGGAGTGTCGCATGATATGGTTATTGGTTTAATAGCAGGTGGAGATTCAGCCATTCGAAAAGCTGTTGAATTTGCCGAAGACTCAACAACTCAAGGTTGGGAAGATTTAAAGAAATATAGTATCAATCCAAATGATGTTGTTATAGGTATTGCTGCTTCAGGAACAACACCATATGTTATTTCAGCTTTACAACATTGTAATGAAAACAATATTGTAACAGGTTGTATAACTTGTAATCACAATAGCCCATTATCTCAAACAGCTCAATTCCCAATTGAAGTTATAGTAGGACCTGAATTCGTTACTGGTAGTTCTCGTATGAAAGCTGGTACAGCACAAAAATTAGTTTTAAATATGATTTCAACTGCCTCTATGATCCAATTAGGAAAAGTTAAAGGCAATAAAATGGTTGATATGCAATTAAGCAACAATAAACTTGTTGATAGAGGTATAAAAATGCTTATGAAAGAACTAAACATTTCTCAAGCTAAGGCTCAAGAACTTTTAAAGACACACAAAAATGTAAGGTCAGCAATTCAAAACTATTACGATGGATCAGAATAGGACTAACAAAGAATTACTTTTAAAGGGATTGCAAAATATGGGTATTTGCCTTGTATTTATGTTTTTAGGTCCTACAATTCTTTACATGGCTTTTAGTAATCAAGAAAAATCAACTTTCATTTTAATATTAATTATTGGATTAATATCAAGTGGTCTGGCTATATTCTTTGCTTTTAAAGGATTGAAAACCATAATGGATAGTATGTTCAAAAAATAGTCGCTGTTTTAATCACAAAAAAATCCAACAATATATAATTGTTGGATTTTTTTATGTTTAAAATTTGGAGTATGATTAAAAACAAAAAGCCCTTCATGTTTCCATGAAGGGCTTTCAAAAAAAGGCGACGACCTACTCTCCCACAAATGCAGTACCATCGGCGCAAATGGGCTTAACTTCTCTGTTCGGAATGGTAAGAGGTGAGCCCCATCGCTATAACCACCTTAAGTTTTTGGTTGTTATAAAATAATCAACACTAATATCTTAACATATTGAAAAAAGCACACAAAGTGTGATATACATAAAAATTGTTTGTACTTACTAAAAGAACGGCGTACAATAAGCCTATGGGTTAT